>Ga0247833_1000879_pt1 | contig 52898 bp, 52 predicted proteins | sample LaCruzMarch2015__7_FD_187117 | JGI IMG/M metagenome (GOLD analysis project Ga0247833, IMG submission 187117) | Freshwater microbial communities from meromictic Lake La Cruz, Castile-La Mancha, Spain - LaCruzMarch2015_8m | ecosystem: Environmental > Aquatic > Freshwater > Lake | place: Spain...
TTGAATATTTCCATTGATATTTGTTTTAACTATAACTTCAACCATTTCTCCTTGAACGGGAGAAGTGTTATCCACGGAAACGGTTAATATAATTTGTTGGGCATTCAAACAAATGCAAGGAAACAAGAACGCTATAAATAATATTATATTTTTCATTACCAATCTTTACCCGTTGAGGAAGAGCCTTGACCATTACTATTCTTGTTATTTATTTTCCTTTTCGTATCTGCCTCATTTTTGGATAACTTGTCCAACATTCTATCAACTGCTCTTTTCGGTAAATTTCCTGAATTTGAATTTTTATTCTCTTTGGGCTGATCTGGTTTTTTCTTTTTATCTGACTGAGGTGGTGGTGGGTTGTTGTTTGATTGATTGTCTTTGTTGCTGTTTGAATTCTTGCGCAATGCTTCAGAGAGATTGTAACGGGTTTCTTTATCCGTTGGATTTTTTCGTAATGCTTTTTTGTACGAATCTATTGCTTGTTCGTAATTTTTTGATTTCATATATGAATTGCCCAAATTATGATAATCATTCGCACTTACTTTTTTATTTTTTGGGTTTTCCGTGAAAGCGTTAAAGTAGTCTATTGACTCCTTAAAATTACCTGATTTATAGGCGGCTTGACCAATTTCATTTGAAAAATCGATTGATTCAGGAGCGAGTTTTTTTGCCTCTAAATAATGCTGGTAAGATTCCGAAAAATTCTCAGCTTGATATGATTTTCGTGCTTGTTCCAATTTACCTTTCCAATCTTGGCTAAAGGAAATAAAAACACTTAAAAAAACACTAACCGAAAAAATGTACTTTTTTACCATGGTTGCTTCCTTAAACTAAACGACATACTGAAAAATAAAATTAAGTTTATCACTGCCAAACCAACCGGGATTTGATACCAGGATTCTTTAATTTCAATTTCCAAATTTCGGGAATTCCCTTGCTTCATTTGGTTAATTTCTGTTAAGACTTCATTCATGTTTGGAAATGCACTAGTAGTCACACTCGCGCTTCCATTTAATTTATTCGCTAAATCCTTTATGAAAGCTGAATTTACACGACTAATAATAACTTCTCCTTGATCTGATTTCTTATATCCCAACCCAGGTTTTTTAACATCAATTAATAGTGGTGCGCCTTTTTCTGTTCCGATACCAACAACTGAAATCTCAATTTTATTCTGTTTTAATACGTCAATTATTGAATCATTTATTCCTTCATGATCTTCGCCATCCGTTACCAATAAGATTCCCTTAGATGTCTTTAATTTGGTAAACATCTTATTGGTTGTTGTTAATGCAGATGCAATATTGGTTCCTTGAGCTGATATCATGTCTGTTTCAATCTCCTGGACAAACAATTTAGCAGCATGATAATCATTGGTTAACGGCAATTGCACGAACGCAGTACCAGCAAAAACACACATTCCGATGCGCTCACCCTTTAATTGATTAACTAATTGAGAAAGGGCTCGTTTAGCAATCTCAAGTCGCGAAGTGTTTTCAATATCTTTGGCATTCATAGAATTAGAAATATCCAAACAAATCACTAATTCCAAATTATCTGCTTTTGTATCTTGTTTCATTTTACCTAAAAGTGGATTCGCAAGAGCGAGAATTAGAAAAGCGACAATATTTCGCATGAAAATAAACCGAAGGAGCGCTTTTTTTGTTGAAACGGGTTTAAAAAGAAGTTGATAAAATTTTGACTCAACATGATCCGCTAGCATTCTATTTCGTCTTTCTAATGAACTGATTTGAAGAAAAGCTATAACCGGAATAATACAAAACAGAAAAAGATTAGCAGGATGTTCTAGGATTAATTGCTGATCTAAATTTGTTGTTTCTTTAAAAAAATCAAAGAAGTAAAACAGCACAAACAAAAGCGCAAAAAATACAAATTCATAAACTAACCAAATGAAAATGAATTGTTTGATCGAGTATGTGAAAAACTTTTTATTCATTAGATTTGAAAATTATTTTCTCAACAATAAATGAGAGTAATAAGAATAATAAACTAAAGTTGAGAAATCCATTCGGTGTGGCTGGCGGAGTTTTTTGAAAACGAGTTGACATTTGTTTTTTTGTTTCCATTTTATCAATTTCAGCATAAATGACTTTTAAACTTTTTTCATCGGTTGCTCGAAAATACTGCCCACCGGTTATGGTTGCAATATTTTGCAGTGTTTCTTCGTCTATATCAACTTTAAACGTTCTGTTGACAACTCCAAATGGGGTGTTTTCCGGAATAGTTGCTGTACCATTTGAGCCAACTCCGATTGTATAAACACGCACATTTTTTGCCTTTGCTAAATTCGCCGCAGTGATTGGATCAATTTCACCAGCATTATTACTTCCATCAGTCAATAAAATAATTACTTTTGAAGGTAAACTATCATTTCTCAATCGAGCAACAGCCGTTCCTAAACCTACCCCAATTGCCGTCATTTGACCCATATCATTTGGGTTCACTTCATCAATTTGTTTTTTCAAAACTTCATAATCCAATGTGGCAGGGCATGCTGTATATGCTTCCTCCGAATAAGCCACCAATCCAATACGATCACCTCTTCTGTTATCAACAAATTGTTTTGCAACTTCCTTTGCAACCACTAATCGATTGGGTGGAAAATCAGTTGCCATCATTGAGCCACTCACATCCATTGCTAATATAATATCTATCCCATTTTTATACTCTGTTTCGGGTGTATTGAAGTTATCCCAACTAAAAGGCTTTGATAATGCAAGTACTAGGAAGAAAAATGCTAAAAAACGAGAAATCACTATCGTTAATCGTATTTTTTTTACCCACTTCAATTCTACTTTTTTCTGGGTTCGCATTGAACCACTAAATTTGATGTCGCCCGTTGAACTTTTTTTAAATTTCCAAAAAAGAATCCAGTAAACAGGTATAAATAGAAGCAATAGTAACCAAATTGGTTGCAGAAATTCAAATTCCCAAAAACGTATGTTCCAATTTGTTAACACGATCTATTTTTCCTCCGTATTTTTTATACAATTTCTTGCTTGATTATCTAAATCCAAAATATAATTCTCCTCTAAAATAGCCTTGGCAAACTTAACCATATCGGCATGTTTTAAAATAATCTCGATCGAATTAATTTGTTCAATAGAAAGGTTAATTTGCTTCAATAGTAAGAGCGTTTCCTCCGATGTTTTCTCTAATAAATTCAATTGAAAAAGGGATGAGAAATAGGACCGTAAAATAAAAGACAATTCAACAAAATGATCCTTGTGTCTTTCCAATTTCCATAATTCTAATTTCTCCAATTCATTTACAGCTAAGAGCGCACGTTCGCTTAAACTCATCTCCGTCTGGTTAAGTGCTTCATTTCGTTTCCGAACTTTTCGAATAAATAAATAAATTATCAGGAATACAACAAATACAAAAACGAGTACAATTATATAAAATAACTTGTTGGATTCTTCCTCCGCCTGTTTTTCAGCCGCCGCTAAATCAATGAACGATTCCCGAATTTCATAAAGGTCTTTACCTTCAATTTTCGCCTCTAATTCACAATTAAAAATGAGGCTATCCGTTTGAAAAAGGTTGGAATTTACGGAATAGGAAATGGATGGAAAAACGAACATTCCACTATCCCAAAGTATCGCTTTTGCCAAAACGACCCATTCAATAGAATCTTTCGTTGGGTTAGATTTTTTAGTAACTGAGCTGATTTCAAATTTATCATCCGCTAAGATTCTTTTTCCAGATTTATTTTTAAACACAACGGGTAAGGTGTCCCATTTGTCTGAAATTTGAAGTTTTGATTGAGAAGGGAGTATAATAGAAAGTTTAATCTCAATTGGATCACCAATTACAACTGAATTCTTGGATGCACTAATACGTGATTGCTGCCCTAAGGCATGATAAATGGAACAAATGACAACTATAGTAAGTAAAAACCTCATCGTTTTTTAAAAAATAAATAAAGTGGTTTCACAAAATCATCTGCAGTATTCAATAAAATATGGTCAGCACCCATTTTCCGTAATTCAAACTTCAATTTTTCAAAGCGATAATGTACTTGTTTTGAAATATAGCGCCTAACCGCTGGAATACTAGTATCAACCCAATGTGTTTCCCCTGTTTCCGCATTTTGAAACTCAATAATTCCCATATTAGGAAAAGTTTGTTCGAATGAATCAACAATTTGGATTGCAATAGTATCATGCTTTTTAGCTAAAAATCTAAATGATTCTAAAAAATTTGAATCGTCAATAAAATCACTAATTACGAAGGAAATCGAACGTTTGCGAATGTGTTCTCGGACATGTTTTAAACCTACAGAAACATCTGTTCCTTTACCAACTGGATTGATGGACAGTATTTGATGCAAAATATACAAAGCATGTTTGCGGCCTTTTGATGGGGCAATGTATTTTTCAATTCGGTCTGTAACTAAAACCGCTCCAAATAAATCATTATTTGCCAGCGCCGAAAACAAAATCACACCCATGACTTCTAAAGCCAACTCTTTTTTCGTCCTATTTTTACTACCGAATTCGCTAGAAGCAGAAATATCAATAATAAACATAACCGTTAGTTCGCGCTCCTCTTCAAATATTTTAACGTAAGGCTCCTGAATTCGAGCAGTAACATTCCAATCTATAGAACGAATGTCATCACCAAACTGATATTGTCGAACTTCGCTAAATGCCATTCCTCTTCCTTTGAAAGCTGTGTGGTATTCGCCCGAAAAAACATTTTCAGACAACCCTTTCGACTTTATTTCAATTTGACGAATCTTTTTAACAATTTCAGTAGTGTCCACTTTATTAAGTATTACTTATGGAACCTCCACTCGGGCAATAATTCGTGATACTACTTCAGCATGTGAAATATTCTCTGCTTCTGCCTCATACGTTAAACCTATTCGATGCCTGATAACATCTGGAGCAATCGATCGAACATCCTCGGGAATCACAAAACCACGGCCGTTTAAAAAGGCAACCGCTTTTGCTGCCAAAGCCATGTTAATGCCAGCGCGAGGAGACGCACCATAGGAAATCCATGATTTCATTTCTGACAACCCATAATCAGCGGGCTTGCGAGTTGCACAAACCAAATCAACAATGTATTGCTCGATTTTTTCATCGACATACACCCTTCTTACTAAATCACGGGAACGTTGAATGTCTTTTTCCGACCAAATCTTATTGACTTTTGGCAATCCACCCGGTTGCACATTGGAACGGATAATTAATTTTTCTTCTTCTTTTGTTGGATAATCCAATAGAATTTTCAGCATAAAACGGTCAACTTGTGCTTCAGGAAGCGGATATGTCCCCTCTTGTTCAATTGGATTTTGTGTAGCTAAAACGATAAAAGGTTTAGGTAGGTAAAAAGTTTCATCGCCCAAAGTAACCTGTTTTTCCTGCATGGCTTCAAGTAACGAACTTTGGACTTTAGCAGGTGCACGATTAATTTCATCCGCTAGCACAAAATTTGCAAAAACGGGACCTTTTTTAACCGTAAATTCTTCCTTCTTTTGATTAAATATCATTGTACCCGTTACATCAGCTGGAAGTAAATCAGGTGTAAATTGAATTCGATTAAAGGATAAGTCCAACGTGTCGGAGAGTGTTTTAACTGCTAGAGTTTTCGCAAGTCCAGGAACGCCTTCCAATAGCACATGACCATCAGCCAATAAAGCAATTAATAATCGATCAATCATTTGTTTTTGCCCCACAATTACACGAGCAACCTCTTCTTTTATTTTTTGAACGCTAATTGTTTCTACTTGTATTTCTTCAGTCAACTGTCGAATTGAACCTGCTGGATTGATGGTCTCTTGGTGGTCTTCCATTTTATAAATTTTGAGGAATGCAAAAATGAGAAAGTTAGAAGGTGATTTTTTAGAAACCGGTGTTAATTAATGTTAAGCATTAACATCCATTGTGTTTTGAAAATTGAGAAACAATTGTTTAATTTGTGAATATATTATGGAAGATAGAACTTGTCAAGAATGCGGTGATAAACTTTCTGGGAGAAAGGATCAAAAATTTTGTAGTGATTATTGCAGAAATGGGTTTAACAATAAACTGAATGAAGACGCAAACTCAACTGTACGAAAAATCAATGGAATCTTGCGGAAAAACCGACGTATTTTAGTAAAACTAAATCCTAACGGAAAGTCAACGGTTGATAGCTTAACGCTTGCAGATGAAGGATTTAATTTTCATTACATCACCAATACGTTCGTCACTCAAACAGGTAAAACCTATTTTTTCTGTTATGATTATGGGTATCTAAAATTGGAAAATGGCCAATTTATGTTGATTCAAAAGCAAGACTACATAAAATGATTAATTTTCATTGAACCCAACCGAAAAATAATGCCTTATCTTTTTTGCCTCCTTTGCCGTAAAAACAGGCAATCCATCCTTGTTTAATCGCGGATAATGTGGCGTTTGCTTTTGATATTTTGTTGGTAAAAAAGGTAAGTCATGTAAAAAGCGATTTTGTACTGTATTTCTGATTTCTTCGCTATCCACACCAACTTTCATTTGAAATAATTGTGCATTGGCAACCCTCATTTCACCTTCAATGTACCAAATACCATGACTTGTTCTTCCATAAGGTAGGATCGAAATATCCTTGTATTTTTTGTCGATTGAATTTGGAATTCGTTTAGCTGAAACACCGGAAGTTTCGCCTGTCCAAATGTAGATTCCAGATCCAATATTGAATAATGAGTCTTTATACTTGACCTGAAAAAATCCGGTTCGAAATCGATCAGTTGCAATTCCTGCAAAGGCATCATTTTCTAGAGTGAGGCTTATTTTTTTTACCTGCATCCCAAAAGCACCTGATCGCTGTGAAGTCCGCGCATTATCATTGTACCAAATCGAAGCAAATGAAATGGAATAATCATGCTGAGATTGATGAGTTAAAACGTTGAGTTGATTTGAAACAAATTGATTTTTAGAACCAAAAAAACAAACAGCTCCAAGTTCATTTTTGTTTTGAATTAAATTCCTCCTTTCCCCATACGATTTCGGAAAGAATGTCAAAGAAGAAGAGCTATTCACTTGAAAAAAATTAGCTTGGCAAAATGCATTAATTCGCATTCCAATCGATTTTTGATGCGTTCCCACTTGATAGACCACCGAAAATTGGTACCCAAAAACTAATGGTGAATGATTTTGACCAACCATCATTTTAGTAGAAAAGAGTAAAAAACAGAAACAAATTTTATTCACAGGAAAAATTAGAATTCACCCGTAATCATAAATGAAGCCAAAAGACCTATTTGCCAGCTAGTTGATGTAATTTATCCGATTTCAAAATAATCACTTTGCGTGTTTGCGTTTCGATAATACCTTCATTCTTGAATTCTTTTAGTAAACGGATTAACGTTTCTGTTGCAGTTCCAACAAAATTGGCTAAATCTTCACGCGATAAATTAATTGGCTCGGTTCCATAAATTTCTTTCAGTTGTAATAAACCAACAGCTAGTCTTTCTCGAACTGATTTTTGAGCCATGTCCGTAATTGAAACAGCACGTTCACCCAATTCCTTTGAAAGTCCTTTTATAATTTCATTTCTAAATTCTGAATTGGAATCCATCATTTTAAAAAATTCATCCTTGGAAATAAAACAAACAGCACATTCTTCAATAGTTTCTGCGGAAACGAGGTATGGATCGCCACTAAGCATAGCCCGAAACCCTTTAATTTCACCAGGTTTCGCGATATGTATAATTTGTTCTTTCCCTTCATCTCCTCTAGTGAAAACCTTTACCTTTCCATGATTCAGACAATAAACACCTCTGGGATATGAACCTTCCAAAAATAAATAATCACTTTTTTTATAAAATGAACATCCCCTGTTTTGTTCCAAATTATTTAATTCTTCCGAAGTTAAATTTTCGATTAATGAGTGTGATTTTGATTGACAATTGGAACAAGATATATTTTTATACGTCTTAATCAACATAACGGATTGTAATTTTAGGATAAAGCTAATCTGATTTTAACCACTTTTCTTAACAAAATCTTAAAAGTTAAAAACGAAGTGGATTTAATCCTGTTTTGTGGAAACCGGTTGCTGAAAAACCGAAGCATTTGGAAGGAAATAAGGCAATTGCTCTTTGTATAAATATTTTTTTTGTGTCGATTCAAACGGACGATAAACATAATATACAAAATTGTTGTTCACCCTTATTTTATCTACGTATTTAAAAGCAAGTTTCACCTTATTTGTAATTTTACCTGATGTCACATCGATTAAACCCAAGTAAGAATAACCGTTAGTTTCAAAAACCCCATAGAACGCACCAGTTTCTTTATCTTGAATCATGTTTTTTTTCCATCCAGTTTTGGTTGGATTGTAATGGTAATAAATTGGAATCGTGTCCAAGGCTCTTCCCCAAGAGGAAAAAATAGTTAATTGATCATGTACATAATCAAAAATAAAAAGTGAATCATTTCGATGAAACAACGGTGCGTATGCCTCTTTATAATAAAGTGATTGAGTAAAATAATTGGCACCTACCCATACTTCCGCCTCAATGCCTGTTTCATACTCTTTATTCTTTGCCCATAATTTTGTCCGAACATCCATCCATTTATATTCTGACTTATACAGTTCCATCATCCATTCATCCTCGATATGCATCAATTTTCTGTAGGAAGAGTCCAATTTATCAAACGTAAAATAATCAAAAGCTGGATATACTTCATTGAAGTTATTAAGGTACATTTTTGTGCGATTGGTATCAACAATTGGAGCGATATATTTAATGAAGTAATCCTTCTCAATACTTGCTAAGAATAAATTATTTTTTTGACTTTGCAGGGTGAAAATACCATTCTCACATACCACATGGGTGTTTCCCCTGAAATCACGAATTAATTTTTGAGGATTATCGTCAACAGGGAAGGTTGCCAAAACATCTTGTCCATCAAACAACAAAATATCCCCCCCTTTTTTCAACTGTTTGGGATAAGTTAGTAAAATAATACGTCCATCTTTTTGAATTTCGAAATCTGCAACACTTAGTTTTTCCGATTGAAAAACAGTATCAGGAATACCAGGAGCTTGAATGATTACTTCTTTGATTTCCTGCTGATCGCCCGCTTTCATTTCAATTTCAATGGAAAGTGTATCCGATTTAAATACTCCAATTCGTTTACTTTGAATTACATCTTGGTAGAGTGGATGAACAGCTTTCCAACTGATTACTGAATTCAATAAAACTGTATTTTTCGAGAAAGTAACAATACCCTTCTGGTTTGCAATTAGGACAAAAGAAGTATCTTTTTTTAACTTATTTGATGGACTCCAAATCTGAAAAAACACCTTTACATTCTGAATGCCTTCACCTGATTTCTTATCAATAAAATGGTATTCAATGACTTGCGCATTCAAGTAACTTTGAATAAAGAAAAATAAAATGAGAAGAAATCTATGCATCATAAAAGAAAGATGCAAAATTATTCAATTTCCACAATTAAACCCTGAAACACCAACCATTTACATCAGGGATTTTTCCCATTTTGATATCTTGCATGTGGGACTTTATCTTGTTAGATAATGTTCTTTGTTCAAGAGCAGGTAACTCAAGACGTTCATCTCGGTAACCAATAATAGCAATTTGAGCAATAGTAGCTGCTGTTCCAGCACCAAATGCATCCTCTAAAGTACCGTTTCTTGCTGCATGAATAATTTCCTCAACGGACACTTTTCTTTCTTCTACCTCGACTCCCCAACTTTTCGCTAAATCCAGCACTGAACGTTTTGTTATCCCTCTCAAAATGGTATCGGATTCTTCAGAGGGTGTAATTAATTTTCCATCAATTTGAAAAACAATATTCATTGTTCCAGATTCTTCAATATATTTATGCTCAACAGCATCTGTCCAAATCAATTGATGAAAACCTTCTAATTGGCATTGTTTGGCCGGATATAAAGAAGCTCCATAATTCCCAGCAGCCTTTGCCCTGCCTACTCCACCTTTCGCTGCACGTGTATAATATTCCTCAATTTTTACTCGAACAGGTTCAGAATAATACATTCCAACAGGGGAAGTAATTATCATAAATTTATATGTATCAGCAGGTTTAATCCCTACTAATTCATCGGTAGCAAAAATAAATGGTCTGATGTATAAAGAATATCCAGGTTTGTTGCTTACCCAAGCTTTATCAATTTCAACTAATTTACGCACAGATTCAATAAATAGATCTTCCGGAATTGGTGGCATACACATCCTTTCAGCAGATTCAATAAACCTTTTTGCATTCATGTCTGGTCGAAAAATCACCGTTTCATTGTTAACATTGCGATATGCTTTCAACCCTTCAAAAATAGACTGACCATAGTGTATAGCAGACATTGCGGGATGCATTGGAATTGGCTGAAAGGGTAAAATTTCGCCCGCTTGCCATTGTCCATCACTATATTCCATTAGGAACATATGATCAGAAAAAAATTTTCCAAAAGCAAGATTATCCCAATCTACATCGCCTATGTGGGACTGTTGAACAGGTTGAATTGAAAATGAGGTATCAGATAGTGACATTGTTGATAGTTTGTAATGCGAATATAACCTAAAACATTTACGAAACAATAAAAATATATAAATTAAGTTTAGATTTTCTTAACCAAATTTAGGAGCCGACTTACAAGCAACAAATGTCTTAATTTTTAAGCTCGTTTCCTTCGTTTTTTTTCACCTTGAATAAGAGAAAGTTCCCTACCCGTTTGGCCCGCAACAGATGTGTTTTCATCGGCTCTTCGCAACAAATAAGGCATAACCTCTTTGACCGGCCCGTATGGGACATATTTAGCTACATTATAATGAGCGTGTGACAAATTAAATGATATATGATCGCTCATGCCTAATAATTGAGCAAAATAAAATCGATTATTTGACGGTTCGATTTGAAATTTATTCATCAACTGGGTTAATCGTATTGAACTATCTTCGTTGTGAGTTCCTGCACACAAGGCAAATCGTTCATTATTTTCAACAATAAAGTCCAACGCTAAATTAAAGTCTTTATCCGTTGCCAATTTATCAGCCTGAATAGGAGACGGATAGCCTTCTTTTATGGCGCGTAATCTTTCTTTTTCCATGTATGCACCGCGTACCAACTTCACCCCGTAAACGAACTTATTGTGCTCTGCTAATTCCAAACAATTTTTTAAATACGCCAATCGATCCCATCTATACATTTGAAGGGTATTATAAATGATTGCACGTTCATGATTAAACTCTTTCATCATATCAAATGCCAAATCATCGATTGCTTGTTGAATCCAAGATTCTTCGGCATCAATGAAAATGGGTAAATTACAATCGTATGCCCTCTTGCAAATGCGCTTAATTCGAGCTACAACCTGCATATATTCTAATTTTTCACTGTCTGAAAGATGATTCCCTAATGAAACTTTTTCAAGTAAAGAAAAATCAGCAATTCCCGTAATTTTAAAGACGGCAAAAGGAATAAAAGGATCTTCTGCCCCACGTTCTATTGTATGAATAATTTCTTGCACTGTATGCTCAACTTGCTCAAAACTATGTTGTCCTTCCACTGAATAATCTAAAATTGTCCCAACCTGATATTTACCCAATTTTTCTATCGCGTTTTTACAATCATTAATAGATTCACCGCCGCAAAATTGACTGAAAATTGTTGACTCTATTAACCCTTTAATGGGCAGACGCATTTTTAAGGATAAAGGCATCAAAAGTTTACCTAATTTAACAATCAAAGGAAATGAAATAATTTTAAACAGCCAATATGCCTTATTTAACTGAGCGTTTGATTTGCTTTTAAAAGCAATTTCTGTGTTATCGAAAGAAATCATTGTCCAAAATTAAACTGATTTTTTAAAAATCTATCATGATATTTCGAATAAAAGAAAATAAATTACTTTTGTCACTTTAAAACAACTATTTCAATTTAATTTCTATGACGTTTCAATCCTATCAAGAATATTTCAAAGCAATAACCACACAAGAACTAACAATTGCACCTTATGATTCTGAAGAATATCGTGAATACGTAAAAATGAATGAAGTAAGGCAAAATCGCTGGTTAAAAAAAGGAATTATACAAACAGAATGCATTGATGTTATATTATCAATTTCTCAACCACAAGATTGGATACTAATTACAGAACCCTGGTGTGGAGACGCGGCGCAAGCTGTTCCATTCATCATAAAATTAGCAAGTTACAACTCTTTAATAAAAGTTTCTATTCAATTAAGAGACAGTGATTCTGAAATTGAAAAATACCTCACGCATGGTACAAAATCAATCCCAATTCTTATTGTAAGAACAAAAGACGAGGAACTTTTTCATTGGGGTTCACGACCAAGAGGAGCCCAATTGTTGGTAGACGAATTGAAAAAAAAACAGTCTGATTTAAACCAAATAAAAGAGGAGCTTCAAAAATGGTATAATCAAGATGCTGGAAATGCGATTCAAAACGAATTAGTGGACTTACTCCTTGCCAGATAAATTTACGGAATGAAAATCTTTTGTAAGTTGAATATACTCATCGGTATAAGTACCATTTGCATTCCGAATTATTAATTCACTTCGTTTCGCCAAAGAATTTTCAGTTGAAAAAACAGCAATAGTCCGTATAATTTGATTGGGTTTGCCTAAAACATCAATTCTATCCACTAAAAACAGTTTTTTATTCAGAAAAACATCCAACCACATCTGAAAATTGAGTGATGGAAAAATGATATAAACTAATCCTTTATCGGAAAGACTTTCAACTATTTTCTCTACAAAGTTTTTCAAATGATTCCTACTTAAATGCCTCGAATTAGCTTCGCGTTGATCATTATTTTCAAGTGAATCAACAAAATAAGGAGGATTAGAAAAAATTAAATCAAATTTCTTAGAAAAAGTATAATTCAGAAAATCATTTTCAACAACACTCAATCGATCAGAAAAATTACTCTCTGAGAAATTATATTGGGCTAAGGCACAATTTTGCTTATCGACCTCAATAGCATCAATGAAAATAGTTGGATGAGTTTGAGCAACCATTAGGCTAATCACTCCTGTACCCGCTCCAATATCCAATGCTGTTTTTGCATTACTTGAATAAATGAAGGATCCTAAAACCACTGCATCCGTTCCAATTTTAAAGGAAGCCCCTTGCTGCTCAACTTTAAACTTTTTGAAAGTGAAAACCGTTGACAATTTTATCGATATAATTCAATTAATCCTTCAGGGGAATTAATTTCCAAAATTTTATCCTTTCGATTTACGCGTGAAACTAATCCAGGAATCAATGGAACTAAAATCTCCTTCTCTCCGTCCATAATTTGTAACAGTGGGTTTGATGGTAGATCAATAACTTGTTCAACCACACCAAGCCTCCCCTCTTTTTCATCCATTACAACGAACTGCAAAATTTCATGGTCATAAAATTCTGCCCCCCCCAATTCGGGTAACATTTCAAGAGGAAGATATGCTCTTTTCTTTACCAATTCTTTAGCTTTAGCCTCAGTATCAATTCCTTTCAACCTAATTGTTGCAAGGCCTTTAGGCATAAATTTAATTTGTTCTATTGGAAATGGAATTAGCTGATCGTTTAATTCAAGATAAATCAACTTTAAATCTTGATAATTAGTTAAATCAGTAACGTCCAAAAACAACGAAACCTCACCTTTAAATCCGTGAAGTTTCGCAATATAACCAAGATTGAAACAATCTTCAATAAACATAATTCAATTAATTATTCCTCCGTTGCAGGTTTCTCAGGAGCTTCTTCTTCAACCGCTGGAGTTTCTTCAACTACTGGAGTTTCTTCAGCAACTGGAGCTTCTTCAATTACTGGAGCTTCTTCAACTACTGGAGCTTCTTCAACTACTGGAGCTTCTTCAACTACTGGAACTTCTTCAACTACTGGAGCTTCTTCAACTACTGGAACTTCTTCAACTACTGGAGCTTCTTCAACTACTGGAGCTTCTTCAACTACTGGGGTTTCTTCAGCAACTTGAGTTTCTTCAACAACTGGAGCTTCTTCAGCAACTGGAGCTTCTTCAACTACTGGAGCTTCTTCAACTACTGGAGCTTCTTCAACAACAACATTTTTAGCTTCTAGTTCTTTTGCTTTGAGAACATTTGCATCCGATTCAGCTTTAAAGCGATTTGCTTTATCTTGATCTGCTTTTTTCGTTAAATCATCTTTTATACCTGTGATTTTGGAATCTTTTTCAGCTAACCAAGCGTTAAATTTCTCTTCAACTTGATCTGCGCTTAAAGCACCTTTTTTCACCCCATTTAATAAGTGATTTTTGTATAAAACACCTTTATAAGATAAAATAGCACGAGCTGTATCAGACATCTCAGCACCATCTTGAACCCAACTTAATGTTTTTTCAAAATTGATATCAATTGTTGCAGGATTTGTATTTGGATTGTAAGTTCCTAATTTTTCAATAAACTTGCCGTCTCTTTTTGCACGACTATCAGCTGCTACTAAATGAAAAAACGCTTTGTTTTTCTTACCGTGTCTTTGTAAACGAATTCTTGTTGCCATAGAGTTTTTACGTTGTGAGGTGCGAAACCTCGATTCATAAATAAAATTTTAAGGGTGCAAAGATACTACAATTTACTTGAATTGCAATATTTTCAATCAATTTTATTATAATCACAAAATCATTCCTTCAAAAAAAAATTCAACTGTTAAATTTATTACATTTGTTTAAGATTATGGCAGGAAGTGTAAATAAGGTTATTTTAATTGGAAATCTGGGAAAGGACCCAGAGATTCGTAGACTCGAAAGCGGTGTCACTTTAGCAAGTTTTACCTTAGCTACTTCAGAACATTACACAGATAAAAATTCAGGTGAACGAAAAGAAATCACCGATTGGCATGATATCGTTTTGTGGAGAGGTTTGGCAGAAGTTGCCGAAAAGTACCTCAAAAAAGGAATGAAAATTTATATAGAAGGAAAACTCAAAAAGAAAAATTGGCAAGATAAGGAAGGAAATGTGCGCTATTCAACAGAAATAATTGCGGAAGAAATGACCATTTTGTCTGCCAAAAACGATTTGTACATTGTCAATATAACACAGGAACCATATCCGTCAACAGGAAGCCCTGTTCCACCTGAACCACTCGGAAATTTAGAAAGTTCACCCGATGACATTTTACCTTTTTAAACTATGTTAACCACAGAGCCTCCCAGTTTTAATATAATTGACCAATCTGAATATTTAGTTCTTTTGGGCGTGTCCAATTCAGTTGGAATATATTTTTTCGTAATTGCAATCCTACTCATGATTTCCGCAATGATGTCTGGTTCAGAATCAGCATTTTTCACTTTAGGACCAAAAGAATTAGATGAGTTGAAAGATGATGAAAGTTCAGGTTCAAAACTTATTCAAAAATTATTAGATAAACCCAGAGATTTATTAGCCACGATACTAATTACCAATAACATGGTTAATGTAGGTGTTGTTATATTGAGTTCATTCATTCTAAATGAGTTTTTTCCACCCACTGCTGAAGAAAATCATCTACTCCGATTTCTGTTGGATGTGATTGGCATAACTTTTATCATATTGTTAACGGGTGAGGTTATTCCAAAAATTTACGCAAATAAAAATCCTTTACTCGTCGCAAAACTTACATCGAAACCGCTTTATTTTTTAAGTAAATTGCCTCCAATCTCTTGGATACGCATTGTTTTGGTTAATGGAGGTTCATTAGTGAATAAACTCAATAAGAATGCCTCGATTAAAATAACTTCGGACGATTTAGAGCAAGCACTCGCTTTAACCAAAGAGGAAAATGGATCAATTGAAGAACACAAATTATTGGAAGGTATAGTTCGATTTGGTAACACGGAGGCCTGTCAAATCATGAAATCGAGAATGGAGATATCAGCAATTGAAGATGATGCAACGCTACAACAATTATTTACCTTTATTTTAGATTCTGGTTATTCAAGAATTCCCGTTTACCGTGAATCGTTAGATAATGTTATTGGTATTCTATACATCAAAGATCTATTACCTTATTTAAATGAACAGGGAGATTTGGATTGGAAAAAGATGTTGCGTAAACCCTTTTTTATTCCTGAAAATAAAAAAATTGATGATCTATTGAAGGAATTTCAACAAATGAAAATGCATTTAGCCATCGTTGTGGATGAATATGGTGGTGCATCCGGAATTGTTACTTTAGAAGACATATTAGAAGAGATTGTTGGTGATATCACGGATGAATTTGATGAAACTGAGTTAATCTATACAAAAGTTGATAATCATACTTATGTTTTTGAAGGAAGAACTGCTTTGGTAGATTTTTACAAAGTTACGTCAATTGACTCCAAAGAATTCGAACAATTAAAAGGTGAATCTGATACGCTAGGAGGTTTTTTAATTGAACAAGCCGGAAGAATTTTAAAAAATAATGAATTTATCATTTGTGATCAAATGAAGCTGGTTGTTGAATCTTCTGACAAAAGGCGTATTAAAATGATCAAGTGCATTCTTCCTCAAACCATAGAAAATGAAATATAATCCATTTAATGTCGGTTTCGTTTCACTAATCATAGTATTAACTTTTAGTGGTTGTGACAATGATGTCCTGATTCCAAAGCCCCCCACTCATTTAATGGTGGATTTGCCGGAGCATTCTTATAAAAAGTTTAAAGATAGCGCGAACTACACTTTTGGAATATCAAATCTATGGAACTTACGATTCAATTTTACAAAACAAGACTCACTTATCCTTTACTTGGGAAAAAAAATTGATGGAGATTTACATTTTCAATATTTTAAAATTGATACAATAAACACACTTTCTAAGTTAATAAATCAAACTTTTGCGAAAATAGATTATCACAAAATCCGAGCGAAACAAATGATTGACACCTCCTTTATAATGAACAAAAAACGAGTATTTGGTACGCTTTACGAGTATCTCGGTAATTCAGCAACCAACTTTCAATTCTATTTAACCGATTCAACAAATCATTTCGTTCGAACTGAATTATTGATTCGAAGAACTCCCAACTATGATTCATTAAAACCAACATTGCATTACATCCGAAAAGACTTGGTTCACTTGATAAATACTTTTGAATGGAAAAAACAGTGAAAACTGTTATTTTAGCACTGGGAAGTAATTTAGGTGATCGCTCCAAGAATATTACCACAGCTATTAATCGCATTCAGCAGGAAGTTGGACACGTAATTTCTACCTCAGAGTTATTGGAGACGCTACCATTTAATATGGAGACAACGGAAACATTTTTAAATAGCTGTATTAAAGTTCAAACCGCTTTAACCCCATTAGAATTGCTTCATTGTTTGCAGGAAATCGAAACCGATTTAGGAAGACCCAAAAACACGAAGGGGAAAAAAGTATCAAGAACCATCGACATTGATATCATTTTTTATGATTCAGAAGTGATTGAAACAACCGAATTAAGCATTCCACACAAAGAATATTTTAAACGAGATTTTGTTATGATACCTCTGCTTCAAATCGCACCAAATTTTATTGATCCATCAAAACATTTAACAATAAAACAGTTAATAAATTAAAAAAGTCTCAAGCCTGTTTGGTTTACAATCAAATAGTTGCTAATTTTATCGGAAATATAATATTACGATAATAGTAAGAATATGAGAAATACCATTTTTAAAATCACATCGCTTGTATTAACTGCATCTGTATTAATCAGTTGTGATGTACTAAAAGATCTAGAATACAAAGTAACACCAGATCCTTTGGAAATGCATGGTGATTCAGTTCGTGTTAAAATTGACGTTAAAGTACCTGAGAAAGGTATTAAAAAGAAAGTTGTAGCTGAAATAACTCCAACGCTTGGTAACATAACTTTGGAATCAATCAAAGTTGCCGGTGAGAAAATTCAAATTGGTGAAAAAACAATAGCCTACAAAGCGGGTGGTAAAGTAACTTACGATAAAACGTATGCATACGACCCAAGTTTTGAAAGTACTGAATTGGTTATGACGTTAAAGGCATACAAAGGGGCTATTGGAACGAAAGAGAAAAAGAAAGAAACTATTGACTCAAAAAAATTAGCAGATGGAACAATCATTACTCCATTGTTAGTTCAACCAGATTTTAGAGTTGTTTCATTGACTCAAGATTATGTTCAAACGAAAAGTTTCTCAACATCATTTACTATTAACTTTGATAGGGGTCGTTCCGAATTACGTCCGAATGAAATGAAGGATGCGGATGTAGTTGCTTTCAAGGAATGGTTAAAAACAAATGCTACTAATTCTAAAATAGTAATTAAAGAGATTTCAATCAATGGATATACTTGTCCGGATGGAGTTGAAGGTAAAAACATCACACTTTCAGATAGCCGTGTTTCTACAACTTCTAAAGCAATTGAAACACTATTGAAAGAAACCAATTATCCAAAACTTGACCTTAAATTAATAGGGAAAACTAAAGGCTTAGGAGAAGATTTTGCAGGTTTTCAAGCTAAATTAAAAGAAAGTAAATTAGCATCTGACGAACAAAGCATGATTGTACGTATCATCAAAGAAACTTCAGATTTAGATTCCCGTGAGAAAAAAATAAAAGATATTTCAAAAGTTTACAATGAAATTGAAAAAGATATTTTCCCGAAATTAAGAAGAGCTGAAGTTGTTATTACGTATGATTTAGTTGGTTTTTCGGATGATGAATTGAAATCAATCAGTACTTCTAATCCTTCTTCACTGAAATTAGATGAATTAATTCAAGCTGCAACTTTAACGAATGATTCAAAAGCAAAACAAGCAATTTATACGACAGCTTTAAATTCAAATCCGGAGGATAAACTTGTTTTGAATAATTTAGGGGTTGTTTTGTTTGAACAAGCTAAGTATGATGAAGCAAGAACTAACTTTGAAAAATCAAGTAAAATCGATAATAGTGCAGAATTAAAAAATAATTTGGGTGCCGTTGCTGGCAAAAAAGGTGAGCATGAGTTAGCAAAAAAATTATTTGATAAAAATAATTTAACTGAAGCAAAACATAATACAGGTTATTATTCAATCAAACGTGGAAAATATGCTGACGCTGTTACTCAATTAAAAGGTTTCCAATCGTACAACCTAGCCTTAGCACAGTTGTTAAACGGTAAATCAGAAGATGCAATCAAAACAATTGATGCTTCTCCAACGAAAGAAACAGCAGAGTCTTATTACTTAAAAGCAATTGCAAATACAAGATTAAATAATGATGATGCAGCGCTTACAAACTTGAAAAATGCACTAGCAAAAAACTCAAGTTTAAAAGAAAAAGCAACGAAAGATAGAGAGTTTTTGCGTTTTGCCACAAATTCAACTTTTACTTCTTTGATTAAATAATTGAATCAAGTTATTGATTGAAAAGACTATCTTCGGGTAGTCTTTTTTTTTGCCAACTACTATGAAAACAGAAACTTTTCCAAGAAATATATTTCCGTATTATACTGACTTACAAATCAAGCTTGCGGAGGATCAACAAAAATTAATCGATTTTATAGGACTTCCTTTTAAACAGGAAAATATTACTGAGCAAATAAAACGGAAAAAAGCTCATTTTAGCCTCGCTGAAAGAATAAGGCTTACTAACGTGTTTAAGGATCAATATTTTGCTGTTCAAACCTCTGAAAAAGTGACAAAGAATATTGAATTGATTGAGAAAGAAAATACGTTCACAGTAACCACAGGCCATCAATTAACGCTTTTTGGTGGACCAGCTTATTTCTTTTATAAAATCATACATGTCATTTCACTTTGTCAAAAATTAAAGAAGGATCATCCGGCTTGCAATTTTATCCCCGTATTTTGGATGGCTTCAGAAGATCACGACAAGGAAGAAATAGCAGAGACAACTATTTACAGTAAGAAACTCCGATGGGAAACAAATGAAACAGGACCAGTTGGTGCATTTCATTTAAACCCTGAATTTGAAGCATGTAAAAAGGAATTCCTTCAATTATTTTCTACCTCACAATTTAATGAAATAGAACAAAAAATATTATCTTTTTCAGGTAATACCCTATCTAAAGGAATGTTTCATTTTCTTCACTCAATTTTTCAACAATATGGCTTACTTATTCTTGAACCAAATCGAGCAGAGCTGAAAAGAATGTTAATTCCAATTTTTGAAAAAGAAATCACACAATCAATTAGCTATCAAGCCGTTTCCGATACTAATACTGAGCTCCAGCAGATTGGAGTTAAACCGCAAGCTCAAATTCAACCCATCAATTTCTTTCATTTACAAGGAGATAAAAGGTCAAAAATCATTAAAGTTGAGGATGGATTTTCTATTAACAACCAATTTTCCACGAAGGAAGAATTGCTATTAGAAATTAATAATCATCCTGAATATTTCTCACCCAATGTGTTTTTAAGGCCACTTTATCAAGAACTTATTCTTCCAAATCTAGCCTACATTGGAGGACCTGGAGAATTAAGCTATTGGGTACAACTCAAAGGTGTTTTTGATACTTATTTAGTGCCTTTTCCGTTTCTCGTAAATCGAATTTCTATATTCCAAATGGATAAGTCACTTCATGAAAAATTAGTCAAACTAAATATTCCATTTTTAGATTTCGCTACAAAGACCAAAGACGAACTCAAAAAAGAATTTTTATCTAAAAATAAAGAATTTATCGATTGGACTGAAACAAAAGACTTGATTGACTTAGCTCACAATAAAGCCCATTTTTTATTTGATAAACACGCACCTTCGAACCAAAAAATGTTAGATGCGGAATGGAAAACAATCGAAAAAACAATCGATCAAATAACGTATAAGCTTGATAAACAGCTAAATATAAAATATGATGTAGCATTAAATCAAATTGAACAAGTTAAAGACAAATTTTTCCCAAACGGTTCTTCTCAAGAACGTGTCTTTCATTTTTTTCATTTTTGTTCAAACGGAAGTCTGGAAAAAATCAATCTCATTATGTCCGCTATTGATCCTTTTGAATCAGGAATCTTAGTTATCCAAGTATAAAAAAAAATTGTAATTTTACTATCAAAGAATTTCTTCATGAAACTAGTTTTTAATTTAATCCTTGGACTTGTGTTTTTACCTCTTGGATTGTTTGCTCAAAAAACAGACAACAGCTGGTCCATTGATGTATGTTTTGGTGGAACTAATCCTGTAAAACCTTATTCACCAGGCTATTGGTCAAATACAGTTTCATTTTTACATAGCTCTGCTGGCGGTCGGTATATGTTTAACAATAAATTTGGTTTAAAATTAGATGCTGGATACGATCGCGTGAAAAATGACGTAGTTGGCCAAAATGGAAATAGCTTACCATTTAAATCGAATTATTATCGCACCTCAATTCAAGGTGTATTTGATTTAGGAAGGATTTTTACTTTTGAAAATTTTTCAGAAAGAATCAGTTTGCTTTTTCATGTCGGTGGCGGATTATCCATCTTAACGAATAAAGAAGAACAAAAAACTGATCGCATGGTAAATTTTCTTTTTGGATTCACTCCCCAATATAAAATCAATGATCGTATAGCAATTAATGTTGATGCATCTTTCATTTGGCATATCTATCAGCAATTCACATTCGACATGAAGAACTCTGTTTTTCAAAGAGGCTTTGATGGTTTTATTGCAAATGCAACAGTGGGTGTTAATTACTACCTTGGAAAAAATAAAAAGCATTATGACTGGGCGTTTTCTCCTTGTTATCCGGATATGCGTTATCTAGAGGATGAAAATGCGAAATTAAAATCACAAAACGACTCATTATTAAAAAAATTAGGGGATGATGATAAAGATGGCGTTATCAATTATTTGGATTTTGAATTGGATACTGAACCTGGAGCGCTCGTTGATATAAAAGGAAGAAACCTTAAGAATATTGATACAGATGGAGATGGAATTAAAGACTTTTATGATGAGTGTCCAAATGAACCAGGTATTCAAAAATTCAATGGTTGTCCTGATAAAAACAAAGGAAATGATACAATCGTTAAAAATAATTTACCAAAAGACAAGGATAAAAAGGATTCATTGAACTCTATTCCTGTAGTTGATTCTGTAAAACCATATTTCAATAAAGATTATAATTTTGAAGCACCAGAAGGATATTCAAGTTTAACAGATATTCATTTTGGAAAATGGCAAAGTGAAATCCTATCTCAAGAGGAATCAACAATAGCTGAAATTAGCTCCTTACTTAAAGCAAATCCGGATGCTAAAATCATTATTACTGGTCATGCTGACAATGTAGGAGACAAAAATCGAAATGTTGAAATCTCAAAGAAACGAGCAAATACAGTTAAAAATTATCTCATTTCAAAAGGAGTTAGTCCGGATAAAATTGAAATCAATTTCTACGGAGATGGAGTACCTAAATTCCTTAACACAACAGAAACTGGAAAATTCTTAAATAGACGTGCTGAAATATTAATCGATTACGGTAAGCAATAATATGAATGATTTTGATCCAAATGGAGTTGGTATTTCAAATGGAAATTTATTTGGATTTCCCGTAACAGAGAATGAAGCTGATATAATAATAATTCCAGTTCCTTGGGACGCCACAGCTTCATATGGCAAAGGATCTAGTAAAGGGCCTAAGGCCATTTTAGATGCCTCAACCCAATTGGATTTCTTTCACCAAAAATTAGAGAATGCGTTTCATACTCGTGTATTTTTAACACCAATTTCCAGCGAATGGGAGAAGATAAACGAAGAATTTTGCCTACAATCAATTGATTATATACAGCATTTGGAATCTGGTTCCACTGATATAATAGGGTTCGAATTATTTTTGAAACAAATAAACTCGGCACAACAGGCCATGAGAACTCACCTGAAGGAAAGAGCAATCGAATTAATTAAACAAAATAAAATTGTGGCTGTCCTCGGAGGTGAACATTCAACTCCATTAGGACTAATTGAGGCAATTGATGAAAGTTATGCTAATTTTGGAATTCTTCAAATTGATGCTCATGCAGATTTAAGAGATGGGTATGAAAATTTTGAGCAATCACATGCCAGTATCATGTTTAATGTTACGAAAAGTTGCAATAACCTTTCTAAATTAGTTCAAATTGGAATTCGAGATGTTGCTCAGTCTGAAATTGATTTGATTGATTCAAGTAATGGTAGAATCAAAACATTTTTTGATTGGGATTTAAAAGAAAAAGCCTTTAACGGGGTGAATTGGTCCACCCAAGTGGATGAAATTATTTTTGAACTTCCACAACACGTTTATATTAGTTTTGATATCGATGGATTAATTCCCTCGTTATGTCCGAATACAGGTACGCCGGTAGCCGGTGGATTTCAATTAGAAGAAATTACTTTTTTGTTTTTCAAGCTTGTTGAATCTGGGAGAAAAATAATTGGTTTTGACTTGAATGAAGTTTCACCCGGTGAATCTGGAGATTGGGATGCAAATGTTGGCGCGCGCGCACTCTGGAACTTAGTTTGTGCTACAGAAAAATCTCGAAGGGTAAATGCGTAATTTTTTCACAAAATCACCCTTTTTACTTTTAACTCTCTCAATTATACTTACGCTCATTTCTTCCTTTTTTTTAGTCATTGAAACAACAACCTATTCATTTTTAGCTGCAACATTTTCATTTTCTTGGTTGATTCAACTTGCTAATATTCACCTATTGGGATTCGAAACTGTTACTAGGAGAAAACTTTCTTGGCTTTCCTTAATTCTCAGCTTTGCTACCTTTATTAATTTAAATAATCATTGGTTGATCGCATTTTGGAAATATGAATTACTTTTCTTCATGGGTGTACTATTTGGTTATTGGCTATTAAAATTCAAGTACCAAATCAACGCATATTATTTCATATTTCTTTGTTTAACAACATTTTGCATCCTTTTTTATATTGGTATATTAATTCATTACAACCAGTTCAATAGTACTTATTTCGAAAGTGCTTACATCCTATTGAGTAGTTTGATTACCCTCTATTTTATTACCGGGATTCAACGATTATTCAAAAAAGTTCCGTAAGCAAAAAGCCGTTGTTTCCAATAGGTCGATTGATTGATTTCAATAACACTAATTCCTAAACTTGAACTAGCATGGATCATTTTAACTGCATCTCCTTTATTGGAAATAACCATTCCAACATGTGAAATTCGACCATCATTTTTAAAAAACACCAAATCACCACATTGAACAAATGGGGCATCTACCTTTGTTGATTTCGAATATTGATCGCCTGCTGTTCGTGGTAAAATCAATCCTTCCTGTTTCATAATAAATTGCGTAAAACCGCTACAATCAAACCCTGTAGGATCTTCTCCTCCCCAAACGTATTTTACACCCAACTGTTTTTTCGCAAATTTGGCTAAATCAATCCTGGTTTTTGATACTCCTTTGAAAGAATTGTAATCTTCCACATTTGAATATGAACCCTCCACATAGTTATCAAGCTCAATTCCTGCAAAGAATGAATCAATCAACTTGGAATACCCTGCAACATTTTTCTTTAATTTGGATTCATTCAATTCAGTTAACCAATTCGATAAATCTTGTTTTAATCCATATAATTCATAGATATGGCTTTCTAAAAATTGCTTTCCTGCCACCGTTTTTTTCATTTCATTCAATAATTCAATTGCCTGTGCCGGTTTATCCAAATTTCTTTTTAACCAAAAAATACTTGCACTTTTCTGTAGTGTTGATATGGCGTAGTAATAGGTTGGTGCCAAAAGTAATTTTGTTTCCTCCTTTACCCTAAGTTTCTTTGATTTTCTATAAACAATACCGTAATGACCTTGAAAATATAATTGTTCTAATTTATCGCCAATCGGATGTTGAGCAAAAGTTGAGTTAACTAAAAAACTAAAAACGAATACAAATACACACTGTTTCATTCTACTAAGCATTCTATTAACTTTAAAGTTAATCATTCAATTCAAATAAGAAAAAAATCACTATTTGTTTATTTTGTAGAATTTTAGAATTGTTTGTTTTTCGTTAATAAAATTAGGCACTAGGATGCGGAATTCATGCAAAAGAACATTAATTTTATAATCAAATTAAATCATGGGAAAAGTAATTGCAATTGCCAATCAAAAAGGTGGAGTAGGAAAAACAACTACTACAATAAATTTAGCGGGTTGTTTAGGTGTTCTAGAATATAAAACACTAATAATCGATGCTGATCCACAAGCAAATGCAACCTCGGGTCTTGGTTTCGACCCAAATACTACGCAAAATATTTATGATTGTTTGGTGAATGATCAAAATCCAAAAGAGTTAATCATCGAAACGGCCAGCCCTAATTTATACATTCTACCCTCAAACATTGATTTGGTGGGAGCTGAATTGGAAATGATAAACCTGCCTAATCGTGAAAAAATGCTTCGATTGGCCATTGAAAAAATAAAAGATGATTTTGATTTTATATTAATCGATTGTTCCCCTTCATTGGGTTTAATTACTGTTAATGCTATAACTGCTGCTGATTCTGTAATGATTCCAGTGCAATGCGAATTTTTTGCGCTAGAGGGATTGAGTAAGCTGTTGAATACCATTAAAATCATTCAAGGACGATTGAATCAAGACTTAGAAATTGAAGGGATATTGTTGACAATGTATGACACAAGATTGCGTTTAGCAAACCAAGTTGTGGATGAAGTCAAGACCCACTTTCAAGAATTGGTTTTTGATACAATAATTCATCGCAATACTACGTTAAGCGAAGCGTCAAGTTATGGGACTACAATTATAATGCACGATGCAGCAAGTAAAGGAACCACAAATTACCTTAATTTTGCGCGCGAAATTCTTCAAAAAAATAACTTAACCCGAATTGGTAACGACGATAAAAAAATAGAATTTGACCATGAGCTCTAATGCTAAAAAACGTCCGGCACTTGGAAAGGGACTTAGTGCCCTGCTTGAAAACTCCAACACTGATATTACTACAAAAGCTAGTCATTCGGGATTAGTTGGTTCCATTTCCATGCTTTCTATTTCTGAAATTGAAGCAAATCCTTTCAATCCAAGAACGAATTTTGAGAAGGAATCATTATTGGAATTGGCTGAATCAATTAAAACACATGGCATAATTCAACCTTTAACGGTTAGAAAAATGGGACGCGATAAATACCAATTAATTTCGGGAGAACGCAGATTTAGAGCGTGTCAACTAGCTGGAGTGACTGAAGTCCCAGCCTATGTGCGTGTTGCAAATGATCAAGCTATGTTAGAAATGGCATTGGTTGAAAATATACAACGTGAAAATTTAAATGCGATTGAAATTGCACTTTCTTATGATCGATTGATTCAAGAATGTAACCTCACTCAAGAACAACTTAGTCAAAAACTATCGAAATCAAGGTCTGGTATTGCGAATTTCTTAAGATTATTAAAACTTCCTGTCACAGTTCAAGCGGGAGTTCGGGATGGTAAAATCTCAATGGGTCACGCGCGAGCCCTTTTGAGTATAGAAAATGAAGCAGAAATATTGGAAAAGTATCAACAAATTTTAACGGATAATCTCTCCGTTCGAGAAATTGAAACTCTCACAAAAACGATTTCTAAATCTCCGGTTTTTCAACCCGTAAAAAAAATAGGACTTACTAAAAATCAAATTGTATTTAAAGATTTTTTATCTGATCGATTAACTACAAAAGTTGAAATTGTTAAATCAAAGACTGGTTCAGGTAAAATATCACTTAATTTTAGCTCTGAAGCTGAGTTAAATCGTATTATTCAAACATTGAAACGCTGATGCGTCAATTTTTTGGTGTGTGTTTTTTCCTTATGTTGGACTTTTTGGGTTCCAGTCAAAATTTAATACAAACTAAAAAAGAGGAAGATACAATCTACAAACATTCCGTAAAAAAAGCAGTTATTTTATCCACTTGTATTCCAGGTGCTGGTCAAATATACAATCATATCGCCATGCCAAAAGGGAGAAAAAAAGCATTTTGGAAAGTGCCTCTGATTTATGCCAGCTTAGGAACGGCCTCGTATTTTATCATCCAAAATCAAATTACTCAATCAAGTATTAAAAATGAATACACCAATCGAATTGACGGGAACGTTGTTTTAAATCCTTTTTGGGAAGCGTATGATAATCAGGCATTACTAACACTACATCGCCAATATTTGGATTTTCGTGATTTATCCATGCTCGCTTTTTTTGCCCTTTATGGGTTTCAAATTGCAGATGCCGGAGTGGAAGCTCATTTTGTCAAATTTGATGTTTCAAATGACATTAGTTTGCTAATAAAACCAAAAATGCTTCATTTCAATCGTGTTGGAGTGTCTTTACAATTCAATTTTCATTAATTTAGTAATCAAATAAATATGAAAATCGCTCTAATTGGATACGGAAAAATGGGGAAGGCAATTGAAAAAATTGCTCATAAAAAAGGGCATTCCATTGCCGTAGTTGTAAATAGCTCAAATAGCATTGACCTTGTTGATTTATCAAATTGTGATGTTGCCATTGAATTTTCCACTCCAGAATTAGCAACAAAACACATTGTTCATTGCTTTAATCATCAAATCCCAATTGTTGTTGGTACAACAGGATGGCATCATGAGTTGGAATCAATCAAAACAATTTGTGGAAAGGTAGATGGGAGTTTGATTTATGCCCCTAATTTTAGTTTGGGAGTGAATATCTTTTTTGAATTGAACAAAAGGCTCGCTGAGTTAATGTCAGGAAATATAGATTATCAAGCGGAAGTTGTTGAGGTGCATCATCTTCAAAAATTGGATTCTCCTAGTGGGACAGCTATTGAATTAGCAAACGAAATAATTTCCTATAACAAAACGTATACTGATTGGAAATCTTCAAATGGAATGAAACCGGAAGTTTCCTCATCCATATTACCAATTACGGCAATTAGAGAGCCTGATGTACCAGGAACCCACACGGTAATGTATCAATCAGAAATTGATTCAATTCTCATGACACATCAAGCCCATAGCCGAAAAGGTTTTGCTTTAGGAGCAGTTGTTGCAGCAGAATGGATTTTTGGAAAACAAGGAGTTTTCACCATGTCAAACGTATTAAATTCTTAACTCATTATGGCCTTTATTTATTTTTACAGTCTTATACTCATTCATCCTTATTTAGCTTGTTGGTGGATGTCATTTCCAGCAGCAGGAAGAAAATCATGGGAAGCTTTAATTCCTGGTTATAATTATTATGTTGCTTTTGAAATAACTTGCAAAGCACCATGGTGGGCTTTTTTAATGTTAGTACCCGGAGTTCACTTAATTATGTTAGCCACATTAAACATTTCCTATTTTAGAAAATTTGGTTATTTTTCATTTGTTGATACGATTCAAGGAATTTTCTTTCCGTATTATTTAATGTATCAAATCAGTTCAAACAACGATCCATGTGTTCCTGAGACAAATTGGGCGAGAGAAAAAGATCGGGCGGATAGAGCATGGAGTGACCATTTAATTTTGTTTTTAAGTCTACCAGTTATTGGACATTTGTTGACTTATTTAGTTGGACTTTTTAAAAAAGAAAAAAGCGGTGATAAAACCTTGGTTAAAGAATGGGGAGATTCTATTTGGTTTGCATTAATTGCAGCAGGAATTATTAGAACGTACGTTTTTGAACCCTTTCAAATACCTACTGGATCTATGGAAAAAACATTACTCGTGGGTGACTTTTTATTTGTTAATAAAATGGCCTATGGATCCAAAGTTCCAGTTACTCCTCTCTCCTACCCTTTAGTTCATAATACCGTTCCTTACTTGAATATTCGATCTTATACTACCTTAGAAAAAGGATCCTTTTTCCGTCTACCTGGATATGTTGATGTACAACGAAATGATGTCGTGGTGTTTAATTATCCATCAGGAGACACAGCTGTTTATGACCCACGAATGCCCGATGGATTAATGGGCCATGATTATCATGGTATTGTCAATGATGAAGCAAAATATTTTTGGCAAGAAGAAAATGCAGCAATTATTTCCGAAATAGCCCAAAAATATAAGTATCAATATGAATTTGAAGCGAGGGATAAATTTATAGATTCGTTTGGACAAGATTTCATTAAAAACAGTTCTAATTGGAAAGAAAAGGCACGAAATGGCATGAAAGAAGGAATCACCTATTGTCGAGGAGGAATTCCAGGTTCTGATTTAAATTACATTGAACATTTTGGATTGATTGATCGGCCAGTTGATAAACGAGAAAATTACATCAAACGATGTGTAGCCGTGAAAAAAGATTGGATAGAAATAAAAAATTCAGTGCTATATATCAATGGTAAGAAAGCGTTTGTTGCAGAAAATCAATGTTTAATGTACTTCGTAGATAAAACGACAGCAACTTTCCCTTCAGCAGATGCTATGTTTCAAAAATATGGATTAGAGTCCGAACGAGGGGATTATAAATCACCACAAATGATGGATTTTTCGAATAAAATGGAATATTCAATTCAATTCAATATAGATCCAAATAAAGAATTCTATTCGTTTAACATTACCAATACGGAGAAAACACGAATTTTAAAAGATTTCCCTAAAGCAAATTTCACGCTAGCAATAGCGACTAAATCAACAAGCAAAAATAAATTAGCCTTGGATAATTTACGAACCTTCCCTAATGATTTTTCAATTGATAATACAATAACCGATTTTCACCGCATTCAAATACCTTACCGTGGAAAAGTGGTTGATTTTAAAAAGGAAAATATAGCCTGGTATCGCCGAATAATAACGGCCTATGAAGGTCATACCTTAGCAGAAAATAAAGATGGTATTTATATCGATGGTAAAAAAACAAATACTTATACCATTGAAATGGATTATTACTGGTTAATGGGAGATAATCGATATAATTCTGCTGACTCAAGAATTTGGGGATTTGTTCCAGAAGATCATGTTGTTGGTCGTGCATCGTTAGTATGGTTTTCAAAGAGTCCTTATTTAGGAGTACGTTGGGCACGCATTATGAAGCTAATTCACTAATGGATTTTTTTCCAACAAGTTATTTTCCTTCAACTTCCTATTTACAATTGCTTGCAGCTTCAAAATCTGCTTGTATTTGTGGTGGAGAATCCTATCTAAAACAAACGTATAGGAATCGGTGTGAAATTTTAGCTGGTAATGGCGTACAAACCTTATCAATACCTGTCACTAAAGCTGCAGGATCAAAATCATTAACCAATCAAATTCATCCCGCATATTCAGAAAACTGGCAACAAGATCATTGGAAAACAATTCAAAGCGCCTATAAAAACGCACCCTATTTTGAATTTTATGATCAGGAAGTTAAATCGCTTATTTTCACAAAACATGATACTTTATTAGAATTAAATCAATCAATTATCGAATTTTTTGAGCATTGTTGGCAGCTTCCGCCTAGTCAACTAACTATTGGTTTTTCGGATTCCTTCGCCCCTTTTGAATTTTTAGGTCGAAAATTGAATTATAAATCATACATTCAAGTGTTTTCAGATCGATTTCCTTTTCAAAGTAATTTAAGTGGGTTGGATTTACTATTTTGCGAAGGACCAATGGCAAGAAATTGGATACTTTAAAAGAAATTATTATTCATTGTAACTATGGAATTGCTCAAAGAACTTATTTCAATTCAAGGATTATCAGGTGACGAAAGTCGAATAACACACTATATCAAATCCTATTGTGAAAGAAATATGGAAAATTGGGTGTGTCAACCTGAAATAATTTACGAACCTGAAAAACATGATTGCTTAATTTTGGTTTTTGGCACACCTAAAACTGTTATTTATTCGCATTTAGATACTATTGGATACACTGTTGGGTATGAAAATAATTTAATTCCAGTTGGAAGTCCTGTATTCTCTGAATCCATGGTTCTGACGGGAAAGGATTCTCAAGGTGAAATAAACACTGAAGTCATGTTGTTTGAGTATCCTGATGGTGAGTGCGAACTAAAATGTGTATTTGATCGGCAAATAGAGCCAGGGACTTTACTAAGTTTTAAACCAAATTTCATTGAAAATGAACGCTATATCCAATCTCCCTATTTAGACAATCGATTAGGGGTATACGTTGCTTTACAAGTTGCCGAAACGATTGAAAATGGTGCCATTGTCTTTTCTACTTATGAGGAACATGGAGGGAATTCGGTGGCTTATTGCGCCAATAAACTTTATGAATTATATGGCTCCACACAAGCACTAATTGCAGATATTACATGGGTCACAAACGGCGTTAAACATGGTGGAGGTGTAGCAATTTCGCTTCGTGATTCGTTAATTCCACGTAGAGTTTACTTAACGAAAATTTTGGGTCTCTGTAAGGATTCGGATATTAATTACCAACTAGAAGTGGAGTCGAGTGGCGGTAGCGATGGAAGCACCTTACAAAAGAGTCATTTACCAATTGATTGGTGTTTTATTGGAGCACCCGAAAATCAGGTTCATACAAATCGGGAAACCGTTTATAAAAGTGATATTCAAAGTATGATTGACATCTATAAATTACTCATTGACAAACTTTAATCATGGAAAATTCAAATCATCCGCAACATTGTCAGTTGTACCAATTTAATAAAGAATTTTTTTTATTAAAAAGAGAATCAGCTGTTTTTTTTAAAGAACAATTTCATCAAAGTGAATTAGATGATGACTATGTTTCTTGGTTAAACTTTCATGGTTTAAAAGACAAAGAAAGTATTGAAACCTTGTGTCGAAACCTTGGAATTGAGAAATTAAATATAGAAAATGTCTATTTCCCATCGCGCAGGCAAAAAGTGGAAGAATATTCTACCTATATGTTTTTCAGTATTAAATCAGCATTGCCTTCTGAATCATTTACTAAATTGTTAAACCAAGAAACCATTTCATTTATCTTGGGGAAAAACTACCTTATATCATTTCAGGAACAATCTTCTGACCATTTTACTGATGTACGCGATAGAATTGAAAATGCTCGCGGTAAAATCAGAACAAAACATGCTGATTTTTTATTGTTTCGATTACTAGAGGCTATTATTGACAACTATTTTGAGGTAATTGAGACTATCGCTGATAAAATCACTGAACTAGACTCGGTTATTCTAACCAGAAACGGACAAAATATTCTGAGAGAAATTGAAGTTGAAAAAAGAAAATTAATTGAATTACGTAAAATCGCTCAGCCTATGCGCGATATTACCTATCAACTTCAGTCTGTAGAAAGTAGCTTAATTGAACAAAGCAATAAATTGTATTTCAGGAACTTAAAAGACTCTTGTTTGACTGTTTTAGATGAAATTGATGCGAACAAACAAATTTTAGAAGGTATGGCCAATCTCTATTATGCTGTGCAAGGTCAACGAATGAATGAAATAATGAAGGTGTTAACTATAGTAAGTTCCATCTTCATTCCACTAACATTTATAGTTGGCGTTTATGGGATGAATTTTGAAAATATGCCTGAATTAAAGTACAAATATGGATATTACACTGTCGTTGGCGTAATGTTTCTTGTGGGTATACTCTTATTGAGTTACTTCATCAGAAGAGGGTGGTTGAAACGTGATATTTAGATTACTTCTGACGAAAAAAATAAGGTTTTGAGGGACTAACTTCTTCCAATCGGATTTGAAAATCACTTATGCGGAGATCCGGCTTATAATAGTCAGTTGAAATTATTTGGGCATTACTTATTAAAACAGATTGAAAGCTTGTATAATTATTCTTTCTTGCTTCGATCGTACCGGCATCCGTTCGGGAGCGTATAATATATCGTTTTGTTAACTCACTAATCTCTTTTTCAATACCAAGGCTATTGTTCCGAATAACAAATGCTGTATTTTCGCCTTCAGGTTCGTCGAAAACAAACATCTTTCGATCATCTCCTTGCAGCAAACTTTGCTTATACAGCTCGTCATTATCTCCTTGTAAAACAAAAATAATTTTACCTAAGCAATCTGAAAGTAATGGCCAACCTTGAATAGTCAATCTTTCTTTTATTGACGCATAAGACGCTTTTAAGTCCTTTGGTGAAATTAAGTTTTCCCGATCGAATACAGCATTTATCTCTAAATCAAGTTGACGATAAGCAATACTATCCATTCGCAGTGCTTTTTTAAATCCGATAATGCGTAGAAATTTAGATTCATTTGCAGCAGAACTTCCTTTCGCTTCCACGTTTACAAAAACAGGTGAATGGCTTGGGTTTTTTACGGACCAATTTTTCAACTCTGTTATCGCTTGAGTGAACGTAAAATAATTCGTTTCAAAATCTACGTCCGGAATATGAAGAACTTTAAATCCTGGTTTTTTCATAAGGGGATCTTTCACCCTTACTTTTTGTCCACAAATAAAACGATTTAATTTCCTTTTTCGATACAATCCACCTTTCGGATCGTAATAAACGTCCAATTCAAATCCTCGAATTGAATAATCATTCAGTTGTTGTTCCAACGTTAAGTGGCCATAATCTAGTTGAATAGGGTCATTGGAAGGACCCAATTGCTTTTTAAACTTAGTTAAAAAACGAATCACTTTGGGATGCGGAAATTTTTTATAACTATTGTGTGAAGCTAAAATACGTATGTCATTGAGATGAATAAGGCTGTCTTGTGCGTTGACAAGTGACCAAAAAAACAAAGCCATAATAATGGCCAGAATATTAATTTTCATTAGGATTAAGCGGGAATTGAGATATAATCTTGTATTTTTCACCTTGTTTTTCCAAGCAATATTTCCAAAATTCTGTTGTTTGGGTATCCATAATTTCTTCTTTTGAAATATTATCAACAACGATCCACGCATTTTCTTTTAATTCTTCAATTAGTTGAGATGCTCCCCACCCTGCATAACCAAGAAAAAACCGGACATTTTTTTCATTTTCTTTGTCTTCTAGGATTATTTCTTGTAATTGAGAATAATTTCCACCAAAATAGAGGTTGTCTTTAATTAATATAGATTCCTCGACCAACGAACCAAAATTATGAATATAAAACAAATGTTCAGTATCGACAGGACCGCCAATGCTCACTTTTGCTTGAGGAATTGGAAAAGGGGTATCAATCGTAGTAAAATCAAATTCCAAATAATTCGTTAAAACGAAACCAAAAGCACCTTCTGTTGAATAATCGCAAAGAAGAACCACCGATCGTGTGAAATAACCATCTGCTATAAACGGATCGGAAATAAGTACACTCCCTTTTTTGGGAAATCGATTATTTCGAAAAGATAAATCCACCATATTATATTTTCACTTTTGATAATTCTGACAAAGCAATTCCAGTCGCAACGGAAGCATTCAACGATTCTGCTCCCCCCATTCTTGGGATTGTAACGGCAATGTCCAACTTTTCTTTTACGGCTGATGAAATTCCTTGCCCCTCGCTCCCAATAACCAAAACGCAAGGCTCATTAATTTGAACCGAAAAAATATCTATTCCTTCTAATAAAGTGCCAACTTTCAAACGAGTAGAATTTTCAAGCCATTCTGGTAAATCAACGTATTTCACCTGAACTCTAAAAATCGATCCCATACTCGATTGAATTACTTTTTGATTGTAAAAATCAACCGTGTTTTTTGAAGCTACAATCGTTGAAATACCAAACCAATCGGCAGTTCGAATTATTGTCCCGAAATTTCCTGGGTCCTGAATACCATCACATACCAGAATTATTTTTTCAGTTGGATTTTCAATTCGACTACAATCCAAACCATCCAACACTGCGATTGAGTGCTGAGGTGATTGTTGAGAGGAAATTTTCATTAAATCGCTCTCCGATATTTCAAAAATGGCAAACCCATGAAGGTCAGAAGAATATAACTCTGATTTTTCAGTATATAGAATTGTTTTTATTTTTTCTGGGACACAGCTTAATGCTTCTTGAACTAATTTATCTCCTTCAACAATGAATTGATTTTCCAATTTGCGGAATTTATTCATTTTCAATTTCTGAATTGTCTGCTGTAAGTTTTTCGATGCGTAAATCAAAGCGAATTATTAGTATTTTTGTTCGAGTATGCTGTTTAGGAATTGTAAACTTACCTATTTTTATTTTACGTTGTTACTACTACTCGTAGGTTGCAACCTCTCAAAGAGTGTCCCCAAAGGAAATCATTTACTAAAAAAAAATAAATTATCCATTCGTTATTCAACCTATGACACCACAAAGGGGAAATCAAATTCAATCGATTTATCAAGCTTAATAAAGGAAAACAACGTTACAAAAGAAGAATTACTTTTACTAGTAAAGCCACAACCCAATTATCACACACTTGGTTTTCGATTTAAATTATGGGCATATAATCAGGTAGATTCATCAAAAGTTGCGCAAAAGAGAATCAAATTAAACAAGAAATTTGAGCGCAAAAATGATAAAAAAAGAATTAAGCAAGCCTCAATCAATTCCAAAAGATTAGCCCGATCGCTTGAAAAAGGGTATGAGTATTACACCGAAAAAACAATTGACACCACATCCTCTCGCCTATTCTTTCGTGAGTGGTTCAAATACAAATACGGCGAAAAACCCGTGGTTTTTGATAGTATTTCATTTAATAAATCGCAAGAGCAGATAAAAAATTATTTAAAGAAAAAAGGCTATTATTTTGCTCATGTGATTGCTCATGTTGCTTATAAAAAAGAAGCTCAAACCAATTTTGAGGTTACAACTGGCCCATTGTTTAAAATTGATTCTATTTACTTTGATTTTACGGATAAAAATTACATTGCTGTTGTTAATCGATATATTTTAGCAACACAACTAAAGGAAAAGGAGCATCCATTCATTGGAAAACCTTTCGATAGTTTTTATCTGGACGAAATTCGATCATCAATAGCAAAAAAAATGAGGGATGAAGGGTTTTATGGTTTCACAAGCTCAAGTATAAGTTATAAAGCGGACACCTCCCTAAAAACGAATACTGTGAAGCTAGGGATAACTATTACCGATCGTATTTTGTCCAAACAAGATGGAAATATAATAACAACACCCTACAAACAATTTCGAATTGGAAAAACTTATTTTCATTTGTGTGACACAGTTCATGTTGAAAATTTTAATGTGAAAATTAAAGCGTTAGGATTGCAACCGACTGATGCTATTTTAGGACAATTTGTGAATACGATGGAAAGTTATCGTTATGAAAAAATGCTAATGACTCAAAAGCAGAAAAAGGAAAAGAATATTAAGGAAAAAGGAAAGATACTAAATCCAATAAGACATGTAACTGTAACTTATAATGGTAAAAAACCATCTATAAAACCAGGTTTTCTTGAGCTACAAAATTATTTAGAGGAAACCAACAATTACAAAGAATATTATCAAGAGCGGTCGTATAAAAGTTTATTGCAACTGGGATTGTTTAGTTCTATAAAACCCTTTTTAGTAGAAATACCTGGTAAAAATCAAGTGGATGTTCATTATTATCTAATTCCAGCAGAAAATCAAATGGTTCGTTTTGAACCTCGATTCAAGAATTCTAATGGCTTTCTTGGTTTATCAGCATCTGTAAATTACACCAACAAGAATTTATTCAGGGGCGGTGAAAAATTAACCTTATCATTTGGTGGTGGTTTTGAATCTCAACCTGCCGTATTCGATAGAACCGAAAGTGGTGATGTCATACAAACCTCTAATCGTAGTTTTAATACATTCGAAATCGGTCCATCATTGAAACTGGAAATTCCCGGATTATTTCCCGTTCCAGTAACCAAACTTTCAAAAAGACAAAAGCCACAGACCGTAATTAATTCAGCTTACAACTTTCAAAAACGAGATATTTTTGATCGAAAAATTTTTCAATTGAACTATTCTTGGCAATTTATTGAGGATAAATGGCAATTGATTCAATTCGGACTTCCTTTTGCTTCTTCGATTAAATATGTACTTTTCAATCCGAGTCCAGACTTCGAAGCAAAGATCAATCAATTGAACGATCCTTTTTTAAAAAACACTTATTCAAATCAATTTATCTGGCAAGATTTCCGCATTTTTTATGAGTTGAACAACACAAAAAGAGATGAAGGGAAACGTAAAAACAATGATGATATCTATTTTAGTTCCTCGTTAGATTTGGCCGGAAATACACCATGGATGTTTCGCGCTAACCAAGAATTAAATGATCAAAATCAATATAAAATTTTTGGCCTCGGTTATTCTCAATTCGTTCGATTAGACAACGAATTTATCTACTCCCATAAACTAAATGCAAAAAGTAGCTTACACAACAGAATTCAAGCAGGATATGGATTACCATATGGAAATTCATCAACATCACTCCCTTATGATTATAGTTTTTATGCGGGTGGGGCAAATGATAATCGTGGATGGAAAGCACGTAGTTTAGGTCCTGGGTTGTATAAATATTACCTGGATACGAATCGAACCTTAACACAGGTAGCAGATATTCGATTGGGGTTATCGGTAGAATATCGGTTCAACATTACCAAAACGTTTAAATCTTGTTTTTTCATGGATGCAGGTAATATCTGGACAAACAAAACCGATCCGCAACGAGTTGAAGGAAATTTCACACCCGATTTCTATAAGCAGATTGCATTTGCAGCAGGTACAGGAATACGTATTGATTTGAGTTTCTTTATTATAAGATTTGATGTGGGAATTCCAATTTATAACCCAGTTTTCCCTAAAGGTTCTCGTTGGATTTTTGAGAATAACACAAATTACATCAGTGAAGGGAATCAGTTTTTTGATAGCGTTACAAATTTAAGTCCTGAACAAACAGCTGTTTACACCTTACAAAAATTACCTAAACGTTTTCCTCCTGCTATCCACTTCGGATTAGGTTTTCCGTTTTGATTTAACGATTATTTATTGTCGCGTAAGGCAAAAATCGCTCATCGTTAAATTGTAATAATTCAGTACCTTCCTCAGAAATTTTTAAAAAAGTGTATTGCGAAATCCATTCGCCTAAATTTATGTAACACGAAGTTTCAGCAACTTTTATATCCAAGGGTAAATGCCTGTGTCCAAAAATAAAGCAATCAACTTGTTCATTTTTTAAATATTCTTGGCAAAAATGATAGAGTCGTTCGTTTTCGATTCCATTGAATAGTGAATCTTCGTTGCCTGTTGCTGCCCTGCTCGATTTAGAAAAATAACTTGCTACCCCTATTCCAAAATTTGGATGTATTCGCGCAAACAGCCACTGGCATAAGGAATTACGAAAGACCTTTTTCAGGATTTTGTATTTCACATCACCAGGACCTAATCCATCGCCGTGTCCTATCAAATATTTCTTACCAAAAAATTCCTTTTTCACTGTATCGGAGTGCAGTTCAATACCCAATGCTTTAGGTAGATAATCAAACATCCACATATCATGATTTCCTTTAAAAAAATGAACCTTAATGCCGCTATCCGTTAATTCTGCAATTTTACCCTGTAATCGAATAAATCCTTTTGGAATCGCATGTTGGTATTCAAACCAGAAATCAAAAACATCGCCCACTAAATATATTTCAGCAGCATCCGTTTTAATCATTTCAAGCCAAGCAACAATTTTTTTTTCGCGCTCTAAACTCTTTTCATAGGATGAAACTCCCAAATGAAAATCGGAAGCACAGTAGATATTTTTCTTTTCAGACAAATTAAAACCCGTAGATTTTCTGAAGTTCAGTTTCCAATGCTGGCCCTCGCAAATTAGTATTGACAATTTTCCCTTCTTGATCAATTAAAATAGTAAGCGGAATACTTCTAACACCATATTGTTGAGCTACTTTGCTATTCCAACCACCTAGATCTGATACATGATTAGGCCAAAGCAATCCATCTTTTTCAATAGCACTTAACCATTTAGTTTTATCACTGTCCAATGAAACACTCATCACAGTAAACCCTGAATCTTTATATTTGGCGTATGTCTTAACTACATTCGGGTTTTCAGCTCTACATGGACCACACCAAGATGCCCAAAAATCGATTAATACCACTTTTCCTTTTAAATCTGAAAGTTTCATTTTTGTTTTCCCATCTGTTTTTAACTCTTCAAAGTCAGGAGCTATTTTACCTTTTGCCAAAGGATTATCATCAATTAATTTCTTTCTAAATTGCAGATACCTTGTGTTTTCAGCTTGTACAGATGGACTTTCAGAAAATGCATTTATAACTTGAGTTACAATAAGTTGATAATTATCAAAATCTTTGTTCGGATCAATCATTTTAATCATTGGAAACAAGGCTGCGGAATTTTGATTCAGTTGAACGTAATTTTGTTTAAACTGCTCAAACTCCATATATCGCGGTGTAATTTTATCATAAATTTCTTTTTGGAGCGTGGGATTTAATTGAATTGCTTTAGTTGCGGAGTCGTACACACGCATCCAATTATTTTCTGCTCGTTGAAATTCCATTAACTGCTGTGACTCGTTTGAATTAACGATATTACAAAACTTATCTAATTTATTTCCATCTCCATAAATTTTTATTTCTGAATTATTCCTCAATACTAATGGAATCAATTGATTATTCAATTTTACATGGTAATAATCGGCACTCGGAAGTTTCCCAATGAATTTAAACGAACCGCTTTTTGATAACTCTGAGTCAATCAAATTTGTAGCTACGCCATTAGTAATTTTCACCAATTCAATCTTCTTGAATTCCGTATTTGCAATTGTCCCTGTTACAGAAACTTGAATTTCAGTCTGTGCTCTCCCTGAAAATAGAGATACAATTCCGAAACAAACTAAAAGGATATTTTTTTTCATTTATTAAAGATTTTTTTCAATTTATTTTCCAATGCCAATCCGCGCAGACCTCTACCAATTATCTTGCCTTCTTTATTCACTAATACAGTATGAGGAATTGAATTGAATCCATATAATTGAGTTAACGGCGTTTTCCAGCCTTGTAAATCACTTCCATGATTGGGCCAAATCAATCCATCTTTTTTAATCGCTTCTTTCCATTTATCGGCATTATCGTCTAACGAAACTGAGAAAATCGTAAATCCATCCGCTTTATATTGATTGTATAATCTTAAAACATTTGGACTTTCTTGTCTACATGGTCCGCACCAAGAAGCCCAAAAATCAATTAAAACTATTTGGCCTTTCAGCATAGATAATTCTATTTCTTTACCTTCTGGTGTTTTTAGGGTGAAATCCGGTGCTTCCATTTTTCCTTCTTTCATCAAAATTTCTTCCTGGTAAATTCGTTCAATTTGTCCCGTTTGTTGTTCAATCATCTGCACACGAGGCGCTTCAGGATGTTTCGCCTTTAAATTTGAGACAACTTCTTGCATCAGTTTTAAATGAGTTGGGTCCCAATCATCCATTGACTGAATTGGAGCTAAAAATGAAAATAGCACTAAATTGAAATCTGATTTTTTATTTTGTTTGACCAAGTTAACTGCATTTGAGTCTAATTCCTTCATTATGACATCTAAAAAAACCTGAGATTCTTCTTTAGTAATCCTCGGATTTTCATTGCGTAAGGACGTTTGTTTGGCTAAAAAATTATTCTTTAGTCGCGTAAATTCATTCGCTTGTTTTGCCCACGAAACGCCGCTTATATTGGGTTCAACATCAAATTTTTCAAATGAGGTGTTTAATTTAATTTTATCCTTAGGGGCAATTACCAATTCAAGTACTTTGGATTCATTTTCTAGAATTAATTGAAAAGCATCAAAATGGTCAATGTGTCCAATTAACTGAAAATTCCCATTACCATCTATAACTCCTTTAGCAAGCTCCTTTTGATTTCCTTCGGGATTAGTGCTAACTAAGAAGATTTTTTTATTCGATGCTTTTTTTATTGTTCCAGAAATTTCAAAGTTGTCTTTTATTGAATCGTCTTCATCTTCGGATTCAGAGCAAGAAAACCCAATTAAAAGCAGCAATAAACTCGCTATTATTTTCACATTCTTCATTCTTCTAATTTTGATCGTAAAAGTGAATTCGCAGATTTAGGATCTGCCTTTCCTTTGGAAACTTTCATCAATTGCCCCATAAAAAATCCTGTTAACTGCTTTTCACCATTTTTATATCTATTCACTTCAGAAGGGTTTTCATCGATTACTTGTTGAATAAATGCCAAAATTGCTCCCTCATCGGAGTCTTGCAACAGATTTAACTTTTCTGCTATTTCGATTGGCGACAGGTTGTTTGAGATCAACAATTCCGGAAAAATACGTTGAGAGGCTATTGAATAAGAAACTTTCCCTTCATCGATCAACGCAATTAATTGAGCAATTCGTTTTACGTCAATCGGAAAAGAGGTAATATCTACTCCATTTTCATTTAAGTAGGATTTCACATCTCCCATTACCCAGTTTGCCGCAGCTTTATAATTCGCCGTGTAAACCAACAACGATTCATAAAAAGAGGCTATTGCTTTATTATCCGTAAGATTCGTTGCATCGTAATCAGTTAAGCCATACTGAGATGTATATTTTTGTAATAATTCACGCGGTAAAGCGGGCATTTCATGTTTTACCAATTCAATTTGAGATTGTGTGACAACTAATGGCTGTAAATCTGGTTCGGGGAAATACCTGTAATCGTTGGCCGCTTCTTTTGTTCTCATTGAAATCGTTATGCCTTTGAGGGCGTCAAAACTTCGCGTTTCCTGCGAGAGTTCACCCTCATTTTCAAGTACTTCAATTTGTCGGATAATTTCAAACTCGATTGCCCTTTGAACATTCCGAATCGAATTCATATTCTTTACTTCTACTTTGGTACCAAATTCCGCTTGACCAATTAAACGTACAGATACATTTGCATCACAACGCAACGATCCTTCCTCCATATTTCCATCACAAATATCAAGGTAACGAACGAGTTTACGAACCTCTGTTAAATAAGAATAGGCATCTTGGGAAGAGCGCAAATCGGGTTCAGAAACAATCTCTAACAAAGGAACTCCCGCACGATTCAAATCAACTAGCGTATCAAAAACATCGACATCATGAATGCTTTTTCCGGCGTCTTCCTCCATGTGAATTCGAGTAATGCCAATGCTTTTTTCAGTTCCATTTTCGGATTTAATCCAAATTTGTCCACCTGTACATATAGGTGTTTTATCCTGTGTAATTTGGTAACCTTTGGGTAAATCCGGGTAAAAATAGTTTTTACGTGCAAAATATTGTTTTTCAGCTATCTCACACCCACACGCCAAACCTAATTTAATCGCATACTCAATGGTTTTTTTATTCATCTTAGGTAAAGTCCCTGGATGACCAAGCGTAATTGCACTCACATTAGAATTTGGTGAAGCTCCATATTCATTCACATCATCTGAGTATGCTTTAGATTTAGTAAGCATTTGAGCATGCACTTCCAACCCAATAACCACCTCATATTTTTCCCTAATGGCTGATTCCATAAATTAGATTCGAGCAATTAATTCACGCATAATCAAGGTCATTTTTGGTTCTTGACGGCTCGCAACTTCTATTACGTCTTGTACACTTACTTTTTGAATTTTTCCAGTAACCCCCAAATCGGTAATGATTGAAATAGCAAAACAAGGAATTTCCATGTGACGCGCCACTATTACTTCTGGAACGGTTGACATACCAACGGCATCCGCACCAATATTACGTACATACATATATTCAGCAGGGGTTTCAAGCGTTGGTCCAGTTAATCCAGCATAGATTCCAACGGAAACTTTAATATTGTTTTCAGTAGCAATTGTCTTAGCCAATTCAATCATGTGATGGTCGTATGGTTCACTCATATCTGGAAATCGTGGTCCTAATTCATCGATATTTTTTCCAATCAACGGATTTCCTGGAAACAAATTAATGTGATCATCTTGTATCATGATTTCACCCACCTCAAAATCAGGATTTACACCCCCTGAGGCATTGGAAACAAAAAGTCTTTCAATTCCTAATAGTTTCATTACACGAACGGGAAAAGTGACTTGTTGCAACGAATATCCTTCGTAATAATGAAAACGTCCTTGCATAGCGACAACCTTCTTTCCTCCTAATTCTCCAAAAATTAATTTTCCTGAATGACTTTCAACTGTTGAAACAGGGAAATTAGGAATGTCTTCATAAGGAATTGTATCAATGATATTGATTTCTTTTACTAAACCGCCTAATCCTGTTCCTAAGATTATTCCCACAGTAGGATTTACAGTTGTTTTTGAGCTAATATAAGCTGCAGATTCTTTAATTTTTTCTAACATAACTTTGTATTAATTTAATAAATTCAGTTTCATTATTTATTGCTACTGAAATAGGCAAAAAGTACCATGGAAACGAGTCCAATCCCCAAACAGAAACATTCTTTTTTAATCGCATGTAATCCTTGTAGGTAGTAACGATTGCCTTATCAGACTGTGCAAAGGTATCAAATTTTCGATGAATTTTTTCGATATCATTCAATGTAAATTCATGGTGATCTGAAAAAGGAATGTGATCTACTAAAAAATTCGTTTCCAAATAACTCACTAAATCAATTGTTTGAGCAATACCAGTAACTAAAAGAATGTTTGACACCTTTGGTATTTCGAACGTAAAAGAAATCAATTCTCTATAAACAATATGTGCAAAAAAAACAGGTTTGTGATAGGGCAAAAGGGATTCTCTAAACTTGTTTTGAGTTTCAATATCCAAATTCACTGGACATTTCGTCACCAAAATCACATCCGCTCGATTCGCACCATTGCGGGCTTCTCTTAGGTTGCCCGAAGGTAAAATAAAATCGGTAAAAAAGGGAGATTGAAAAGTTGTTAACAAAATATTGAATCCTGCTTTCGTTTGTCGATGTTGAAAAGCATCATCTAGTAAAATCAATTCTAATTGTGGGTAAAGATTTATTAATTTATCAATTCCTTCATTTCTACTTTCGCAAACAGCAACAGTAACAGCGTTTCCAAAAACATGTCGAAACATCAAGGGTTCATCACCCACTTGCATAGATTCAGCATCTTCAGAAACTTCGATAAACCCTTTCGTTTTTCTACCATATCCCCTACTCAATATCGCTGTATTTAATTGTGAAGATAAAAGATTTGCAAGATAAATTGTTACTGGAGATTTGCCCGTTCCACCAACAGATAGGTTTCCAATTACAATGGACTTAATGGGGATTATTTTAGGTGAGAAAATCCCCTTTTCAAACAGAAAATTACGTGTAGTCGTGATGCATTTATAGAGAAACGACAAAGGAAATAAAATCAATCTAAATTTGAACACAAACAAATATAGCTAAAATTCAAGGAAAATAGGGCAATAATTCTATTTACAAAATGTTCAAAAATTCCCGCACACACCCGCTTATTGTAGTACAATAATGCTGAATTTTGATTTATGAGCAAGAAATTAATTTTGTTTTTTCTATTGATGAATGTGACAACTATTTTTTCACAATGCCTTCCACATGAAAAAGAGCTTATTATTGTCATTCAACCTGATTTGTTTCTGAGTGAAATTAGCTGGAACTTATTTGAAAACAACACCTTGATCTCCTCCGGCATTTATTTAGGCGATTCAGTTTGTGTGGACTCAACAGCATGCCTACTATTTGTAATGAATGATTCCGGGAATGATGGATTGTGTTGTGCATACGGCAATGGGTATTTTGAGCTTTTTTTGGATCAAAATAAAATAGGAAATGGAGCCGTGTTTCAGTCCACAGACACAACACGATTTAATTGTCCCATAGTTGATGTACTCCAAGAAAATGACGGCGTTTTTATTCCAACGGCATTTAGTCCCAATCAATACGGAAATACGCAAAACAAACATTTTTCTATTATTGCCAATGAAACGGTAGAATCCATTGATTTTTTCATTTATGATCGGTGGGGAGAGCAAATTTTCTCTAGTTCGTCCCTTTATTTTTCATGGGATGGAACCTACAATAGTGTTGACTGTTCATCCGGAATTTACGCGTATCAGGCACTGGTAATTTATGTGAACGGATCCAAAAAGATTAAAACCGGAAATATCTCCTTGCTGCGATAATGAATAAATTATCTAATTTGTTAATAAAAAATAGGTAACCTTCTCTTTGGATGTATTAACTTTGCGCTCCGTAGTTACAAATTAGTTTCATGTCCAATTCAACCAAGTATGTTTTTGTAACCGGGGGAGTAACATCATCTCTGGGAAAAGGAATTATTTCCGCATCGTTAGCCAAATTACTTCAAGCAAGAGGGTATTCGGCTACGATTCAAAAACTCGATCCCTATATAAATATTGATCCAGGAACGCTAAACCCCTATGAACACGGTGAATGTTTTGTTACCGATGATGGAGCGGAAACGGATTTAGATTTAGGACATTATGAACGTTTTTTAAATGTTCCAACCTCTAGAGCCAACAATGTTACCACAGGTAGAATTTATCAAGCAGTTATTGAAAAAGAACGACGCGGCGAATTTTTAGGAAAAACAGTTCAAGTTATTCCTCACATAACAGATGAAATAAAAGATCGAATTCAAGCGGTATCTAAAGAAGGTAAATTTGATATCGTAATTACTGAAATTGGTGGGACCGTTGGTGATATTGAATCATTGCCCTACGTGGAATCGGTTCGACAAATGCTTTGGGAGTTTGAAAAAGATTGTATCGTTATACATTTAACCTTGGTTCCTTATTTAGCTGCAGCGGGAGAATTAAAGACAAAACCTACGCAACATTCGGTGAAGCAAATGATGGAATTGGGGGTTCAACCCGATATTTTATGTTGCAGGACAGAACATGAGTTAGATTTAAATCTACGTAGGAAAATTGCCAAGTTTTGCAATGTTTCGATGAATGCCGTGATTGAATCACGCGATGCTGAATCAATTTATGATGTTCCTTTGCTCATGCAAGCCGAAGAATTAGACAAGGTTGTTTTGGAAAAATTAGGTTTACCAACTAAATCCACGCCTGATTTATCTAATTGGACTTCCTTTCTCAGTAAATTGAAGAATCCCGTGCATGTAATAACGATTGGTTTGATTGGTAAATATGTAGAATTGAAAGACTCGTACAAATCAATTAGTGAATCAATTATACATGCTGGAGTTGCTAATGAAACGAAAGTAAATGTCAAATGGATTCATTCTGAAAAGCTATCAAAATCAAATATTTCCAATGAACTAAGTGAATTGGATGGAATTATTGTTGCACCAGGTTTTGGTTCACGCGGAATTTCAGGTAAAATTGAAGCTGTTCAATATGCTCGAGAAAATAACATTCCGTTTTTTGGTATCTGTTTGGGTATGCAATGTGCTGTTATTGAATTCGCGCGTAATGTATTAGGCTTAGAGGAAGCGCATACCACTGAGATTAATGAATCGACTAAGCATCCCGTTATTAGCATGATGGAAGAGCAAAAAACCATTGCAGATTTAGGAGGAACAATGCGTTTGGGGGCATACAAATGTCAGTTGAAACCAAAAACGAAGGTTTCCAATGCATACAACACTGATATTATCTCAGAAAGACATAGACACCGTTTTGAGTTTAACAACTCGTACCTCACGGATTTTGAATATGCAGGAATGATGGCGACAGGAAAAAATCCAGAAACGGGATTAGTAGAAATAGTAGAAATCCCGAATCATCCTTGGTTTGTTGGTACTCAATTTCACCCAGAATACAAAAGTACTGTGGATAAACCTCATCCACTTTTCGTAGCTTTCATTCAAGCTGCGCTACAAAATAAAAAATAAAAATAATGGAAAGAAATACCGTTGTTGGAATCGTTTTACTCGGTTTATTATTAACTGTTTACACCCTTGTTAATCAACCAACTGATGAAGAAATCAAGGCAGCACAACAAAAAGAACTTGCTATTCAAAAAAATCAAGCGTTAGCAGCAAAAAAAGCAGCGATAAAAAAACAAAACGCCTTACCCAAAACACTTGTTAATGACAGTACAGATACTATCGCCAAACCAGTTCTCAAAAAAGAAGAGACTTTAAAAATAGAAAATACTAAATTAGCCATTGACTTAAGCACAAAGGGTGGACAAATTGAAGCTGTTTACTTAAAAGAATTTAATTCATATTCTAGTTTTGTGTCAAAATTAAATGGTAATATACTCGCGAAGGATCGAGGTTTATGTTTGTTTAACAAAGGCGACCAATCAATAGGAATTCAAGTGATGGATGGTAATAAAGCCATATCAACTTCTTCCCTACTTTTTGAAAAATCAACGGTTAGTTCTTCCAAAATTATTTTAACGGCTAAAACACCTGCTGGAAACGAAATCATTCAAACCTATTCAATTAGCAAGGATAATTACACCTTGGATTATTCCATTAAAATGGTTGGTTTTAAAGGAAATACAGGATCCAATGTTAATTTCGATTGGAATACAAACTACTTAAAAACAGAACGTTTATTGGATGAACAAAGGCGTGTTTCAACCATTTGTTACAACCAGAAAACAGAGGGATTTAGTTATTTGAGTGAAGCAAGTGATGACGATTTAGTCGCGGAAGATGATTTAACATGGATCGCCTACAAACAAAGCTATTTTTCGTCCATCTTACGACCAGAAAATCCATTTTTAAAAACTGGAAGTAATTTGGCAGTTCAGAATTATACTGAAACTAATCCTAAATATCAATCTCATATTAAAAACTATAAGTCGACACTTGTTTTGGGAACAATTAAAGGAGGCGAAACAACATTCAACATGAACTGGTTTTTTGGACCAAATGATTACGAAGTTTTGAAATCCATGGGACAAGATTACGACATAATACTCAATTTTGGTTGGGGCCTTTTCAGATGGATAAACATGTATGCCGTTCAACCCATATTCAGTTTATTAGTTGATAATGGAATTAGTGTTGGTATTGCTATTTTATTACTGACATTAATTTTGAAATTGATATTGATGCCGGTACAATGGAAAATGTTTACCTCATCGGTGAAGATGAGAATTTTAAAACCAGCAATTGATGAACTAAATGCCCGTTTCCCGAATAAGGAAGACGCAATGAAAAAACAGATGGAGATGATGAGTCTCTATAAAGAATCAGGTGCAAGTCCTTTAGCAGGATGCGTTCCCATGCTCATTCAAATGCCGATATTATTAGCTGTATTCCGATTTTTCCCTGCGGCGTTTGAGTTGAGACAACAATCGTTTTTATGGGCAGAAGATTTATCTTCTTTTGATTCCATTCTTGATTTTAGCTTTAGTATTCCACTTTATGGTGATCACGTTAGTTTGTTTACTTTATTAATGGCAGGAGTTACCCTTCTCTACACATGGATGAATAGTGGAAATATGCAGCAGCCGCAACAACCGGGAATGCCGAATATGAAAATCATTATGTATATTTTTCCGTTTATGATGATTTTCTTCTTTAATAACTACTCTTCTGGATTGAGTTATTATTACTTTATTTCCACGCTTTTCTCTATTTTAATCATGCTAGCCATTAAATACTTCTTCGTCAATGAAGATAAACTAAAGCTAAAAATGGCTGATCGAAAAGCAAAAAATGTGGCAAGCGGTGCAAAAGAAAAGAAAAAATCACGCTTTCAAGAAAAATTGGAAGAGATGCAACGCAAGCAGCTGGAAATGAATAAAAACAAGAAAAAATAGTTTATGCAATTTTTTATCGATACAGCAAACTTAACTGAAATTAAGGAAGCGAATGACATGGGAATTTTGGATGGCGTGACAACCAATCCATCTCTTATGGCGAAGGAAGGAATCACCGGAAAAGAAAATATTTTAGCGCATTATATTGCCATTTGCAACATTGTTGATGGTCCCGTGAGCGCAGAGGTTATTGCAACGGATTTTGAGGGAATGGTGCGCGAAGGAGAACAATTAGCGGCATTGCATAAAAACATTGTGGTGAAAATTCCAATGATTCCTGAGGGGATCAAAGCAATCAAGTATTTTTCGGGTAAAGGAATTAGAACAAATTGCACCTTGATTTTTTCAGCCGGACAAGCACTTTTAGCAGCAAAAGCTGGAGCATCTTATATTTCTCCGTTTTTAGGAAGATTGGACGATGTTTCAACTGATGGTATTGCCTTGATCGAACAAATAAGAACAATCTACGACAACTATATGTTTGACACGGAAATATTGGCGGCTTCTGTTCGTCATCCTATGCACATTATACATTGTGCGGAAATTGGAGCAGATGTAATGACCGGACCATTAAGTGCGATAAAAGCGTTAGCCAAACATCCTTTAACGGATTTAGGCTTGCAACAATTCTTGGCTGACCACGCCAAAGGAAACAACTAATTCATGTTATCAAAAGAAGAACGAAAAGAACGCAATGAAAAGTTCTGGTCGGCCTTCAAAGAGGTTATGCGCAGAACCCAGTCATCTGGAGGAAGGCGTGTAAATTGGGCAACCTACCCCACTCAAATTAAAGATGTGTATGTGAGGTTAATTTGCGATGGCAAACAAACTGCTATGTGCTTAGATCTTCAATTCAAAGACACCGGAGTGCGCTCAATTGTATGGGAACAATTAGGAGAATTGAGGAGCATCATGGAAAAAACCATGACAACAAATGGCAATTGGATGGAAGAATACCATACTCCCGAAGGATTAATAATCAGTCGAATTTGTTGGGAATTGGAAGATGTTGATTTTCATCGAGAAGCGGATTGGCCTAAAATTCATTCTTTTTTCAAACAACAGCTCATTGAATTTGATTCTTTTTATCAAGAATTTAAAGATATTTTAATACTATTAGTTGAATAACCGTATTTTTGCTCTTATGAATAAGCTCGCTGTGTTACTTGTATTTAGTTTCATTTTATTAAATGGAATTTCTCAAAATATTTTATTATCTACTGATTTTCAACAGGGTATACCAAGTGCCTACTCCATTGTAAATAGTGACAATTTCACGCCGGATGCTTCCATGACTGATTTTTTAGGTCAAAATGCATGGATTGTACTGCCCGACCCAGAAAATCCATCGGATACGGTTGCAGCTGCCACGTCATTTTTTGAGACAGCCGATTCAGCAGATCGATGGTTAATCACCCCTCCCCTTGCATTAGCATCATTTGGAAACTTCCTTTCTTGGAATGCAAAATCACATGATCCTTCCTTTCCGGATGATTACTTGGTGCTTGTTTCCACCACAGACAATCAATTGGCTAGTTTCACTGATACGATTGGCAATATCGAACAAGAAAATTTTGAATGGACCAATCGCGAAGTGAATTTGAGTACATCAGGATACAATGATTCGACCATTTATGTAGCATTTGTTTTGAGGACTTTTGATGGATTTAAACTTTATTTAGACGATATACAAGTGCGCAGCGAAGATCCCGTTGGAATCAACGAAACAGCAGCACTTGATTTGGTTGTTTATCCCAATCCTACATCAGGAAGCGTGCATGTGAGCACGGATGCCATAGTAGAAAAAATACAAGTTTTCTCTGTAAACGGTCAATTATTAAAAACGGAGTTTCAATCCGAAATCAGTTTAGCAGATTTGAACACAGGAAGCTACCTTCTTCAAATCACCACATCAAAAGGCATCACAAGTAGACGGGTGGCTAAAGTTGATTGATTTTAATCAATTCTGTTAATTTTTTCGATTCGAAAAAAAATAGCTGTATCATAAAGAACACTAAACCTATATAGATTTATATATATATTACAAATATGTACTTAAATCACCATATATCAGAATCTTATGGTTAAAAAATTTATTAAATTGTTAGCTTAAATGAAATTAAATTTTATATTTGCCTAAATTAAATATGTAAACATGACTCTTGTGAAGTGAAAAAATACTTATTATCATATATTTTTTATACTCTTTATTAGTCGGTTTGAAGTATTTTTTTTTAAAATAATTTATAAGTTAATATTAAATATTAAGCCATGAGAAATTTAATGTTTTTTATTTCAGTGTTCTTTTTTGTAAATATTTTAATCTGTCAAATCAAGATTAAAATTGATCCTAATACCTTAAAAGATCGTTTTGGTAAGGGATCAAAAACTGAAAAAGCTACCAAAAACACTAATACGAATAGTTATAATTTTGAAAGAAATCCAAATGCTCCGGAAAATATAAATAATGATTTAAAATTAGGAGAATATTGTGTAGCTATTGATAGTCGTGGAAATCTCAGTTTTAAAAGCGTGTATTCCGTGGTGAATGGTGGTTATGGGTTAATCGCATCTGGAGCAACAGAATGGGAAATAAAAAACAATTCAAATTCCATTCAGTATTATGCTTTAAATTCAGTATATCCAGAGGTAAACTTTACCGAATTTAATAAAGAGGTTGGAGCCTATGAAATGTATATTAAACCATTTATGGAATGCTTCTCAAAATCATATAATATGACTTTGGGTGTTCTAAAAGGACCTTTATCTACTTGGCCTAAATACTACTTCGCTGATGTAAAAGAAGTGGAGCTTTATCGTACGAAATTAACTGAATTAGATAAAATTATTCAGCAAAAATACTCTAATTTTCCAAATTATTATTGCAAATATAACGAGAATCCATATGTATGGGTAAAGATTGCCTCTGATCGTGAAAATATGATTAAATGTTTAATATCAACAAGCGGTACGGGAGGATTAGATCGCGAATTGAAACTATATCTAGATGACGCAGAGGATGCCATGAATGCGATAGATAAGTTTAATAATGGAGCTGATTGGTCGGTTGGTGCAACTCAAGTAGAACGAGCTCTTTCCCCAAAAGCAAGGCAAGAATTTTATGACAATCAAACTGGATTCAAAGAATATGCTGCTTTTGCAGCTTTGGGTAACGGAAACAAAAATATGCCATACGATACGATGAATGCGGCATATGATAAAATTAAAACTGCCCTAAAAGTAGCAATGTTAAAACATAAGCCTGATGATTCCTGGTTTAAATACCATGACGCAGGATTAGAATCAAAAATGAAAGCTCACTTAAAAAATATTGCTGCATTAAAAGTATATAAAATTGGACTTTCCCACGATGCCTGGCAAATTGAACAAAATAATTATGGTATCCCAGTTTATAGATACAAGTATGGTCAATTATACGTCAAATCTCCAAACACAGATCATGGTTATTGTTTATTATTGTTTTACTCTATGCGACAAGATTATTCCGGTGGTGGAACATATGGAGAATCTTATGTCGGTAGCTATTCTGAGTCTATTTACGCTTGTCCTTAATTTATTAAGTAATGATAATCTTGTCGTTTATCCAGTAAATTGTATTTGTCATTTTTTAATTTAATTGATTTTAATGGCCTTAACTAAAAAAATGGGCAGAGGAAAACTCTAAAATTTTTATTTCTTCTTTTGGTCCTGTTACATTGATGATAGAGTATGACCTTTCTTGGAATGCAAAATCACATGATCCTTCTTTTCCGGATGATTACCTGGTGCTTGTTTCCACCACGGACAATCAATTGGCTAGTTTCACTGATACGATCGACAATATCGAACAAGAAAATTTTGAGTGGACCAATCACGAAGTGAATTTGAGTACATCAGGATACAATGATTCGACCATTTATGTAGCATTTGTTTTGAGGACTTTTGATGGATTTAAACTTTATTTAAACGACATAGAGGTACGCAGTGAAGATCCTGGAATCAACGAAACAGCAGCACTTGATTTGGTTGTTTATCCCAATCCTACATCAGGAAGCGTACATGTGAGCACGGATGCAATGGTAGAAAAAATTCAAGTTTTCTCCGTAAACGGTCAATTATTAAAAACGGAGTTTCAATCCGAAATCAGTTTAGCTGATTTGAACACAGGAAGCTACCTTCTTCAAATCACCACATCAAAAGGCATCACAAGCAGACGGGTTTCTAAAATTGATTGAAACGGTTTATTCTAATGGTTATTCGTAAAGAAAAACATCCGTGTCGAATAAGACCGATAGCAAAACATGTAAATAATCACACCTGAATAACAAAAGGATTCGATCAACTAAAAAATCCTTTAGATGGGCTTGATATATGAAATTAAATTTTATATTTGTGTAATCGAATAAATTTTATGTGAAACGATTTTTTCCTCTATTGAAGATTCCAATGAAAGACGA
>Ga0247833_1000900_pt1 | contig 52092 bp, 40 predicted proteins | sample LaCruzMarch2015__7_FD_187117 | JGI IMG/M metagenome (GOLD analysis project Ga0247833, IMG submission 187117) | Freshwater microbial communities from meromictic Lake La Cruz, Castile-La Mancha, Spain - LaCruzMarch2015_8m | ecosystem: Environmental > Aquatic > Freshwater > Lake | place: Spain...
CGTGAGCGGCGTCATCGCCGCCGATGCCGCCGTCGACTTCAGCGACAGCCGCCGCAGTGAATCGCTCAGGAGCTGAAACCGCGCGGCCTGCGCAGCCTGCGCGGCCTGCAGCCGGATGTCTCGATGGGCCAGCACGTTTTCCTCGACCACATAGGCCAGGTTGTCGGTGGCCTGCTGGCTGTTGCGCGTGACGCGGTACAGGCGGGCAGACAGCGTGCGCACCACGTAGGCCACCGGAGGGAACAGGAGCACCACGATCAGGGTGAGCTTCCAGTTCAGGTACATCAGGTAGCTCACCAGGGCGATCAGCGTCAGGCTGTTGCGGGCGAAGGTCATCAGCGCTCCGACGAGCAGGCTGGAGCCGGTCTGCACCTCGTACACCACCGTGTTGGCCAGCGCGCTGGAGGACTGGTCGGCGAACAGGGTCAGGCGCGCGTCCAGCAGCTTGTCGAACATGGCCTTGCGCAGGACCATCAGCCCATGGCTGGTGATGCGTGTCATGGCGAGCTGGGCCAGGAAGCTGCAGGCGCCGCGCACCGCAAACAGCGCGATCAGCGACGCCGGCACGGCCCACAGCGGCAACCCGCCCTTCTGGAAGCCGCGGTCGAGCAGCGGCTGCAGCAGGGCCGGTATCAGCGGCTCGGACAGCGCCAGCAGCAGCGTGGCGCCGAAGGCCACTGCCCACACCCACAGCGGCCTGCCGAAATAGGGCCACAGACGGCGCAGGCGTCGCAGCAGGCTCGCGGCGGGAACGGTCGGGGTCCCTGCCATGGTCAGGCCGGGCGCCGGGGCGGGCAGGGGAGGCGGTGGCGAAAGGTCATCGTCGAAGGGTGCGAAGCCTGCACATTATCTGCGCGCCCGCACGCACGGCCGGCCCGGCCAGCTGCGTACGTTCTGCAACAAATTCGCGGGGGCTGGCGTGGTACCCTCGCCGCTGCAAACCTCCCGCGACCGATCGATTTGCACACAGCCCTACAGAACGAATGACGCCACGCCTGTTTACCCTCTGCCGTGCCTGGCTGCTCCACCTCCTTGTTGCCACCCTGGTGCTTGCCGGCACTGCCGCACAGGCCCAGTTCCGTGTCGAGGTCTCCGGCATCGGAATGACCCAGGTGCCGATTGCCTTGGCACCGTTTCGCGGCGAGGACGCCTCCCCCCAGAAGATCGCCGCCATCGTGCAGGCCGACCTCGAACGCAGCGGCCAGTTCCGCAGTGTCGATGCCAGCGGCCCCGCGATGGACGAAATCACCCGGCCTGATCTCACCGTGTGGCGCCAGCGCTCTGCCGACGCTCTGGCGGCTGGCAGCGTCACGCGGCTGGCCGATGGCCGCTTCGACGTCCGTTTCCGGTTGTGGGATGTCGCCCGCGGCCAGGACCTTGGCGGACAGAGTTATGCGGTGGTAGCTGGGAACCTGCGCCAGGCAGCGCATGGCATAGCCGATTTCATCTACGAAAAGCTCACGGGTGAAAAGGGGGTTTTTTCCACCCGCATCGCCTACGTCACCAAGGCGGGCCAACAATACAACTTATGGGTCGCTGACGCCGATGGAGAGAACGCACAGTCGGCATTTACGAGTACCGAGCCAATCATCTCGCCGGCTTGGTCGCCAAATGGCCAGCAATTGGCATATGTGTCGTTTGAGTCGCGCAAGCCGGTGATATACACCCAAAATGTCGCCACCACCAACCGGCGCCTGCTGGCCAACTTCCGCGGCTCCAACAGCGCGCCGGCCTGGTCGCCCGACGGCCGCACGCTGGCAGTGACGCTGAGCCGCGACGGTGGCTCCCAGCTCTACACCATGGACGCCAACGGCGGCGAGCCGCGCCGCCTGACCCAGTCGGTGAGCATCGACACCGAGCCGGCTTTCGCGCCGGATGGCCGCGCGCTGTACTTCGTGAGCGACCGGGGCGGCTCGCCGCAGGTCTACCGCATGCCCTCGGCGGGTGGCAATGCCGAGCGTGTCACCTTCACCGGCAACTACAACATCTCGCCCAGCGTCAGCCCGGATGGGCGCTGGCTGGCCTATATCTCGCGGGTGGGCGGCGCGTTCAAGCTGCATGTGATGGACCTGACCAGCGGCACCGCCACCGCCATCACCGACACCAGCGCCGACGAAAGCCCGAGTTTCTCCCCCAACGGACGCCTGGTCATCTACGCCACACAGATCCAGGGCCGCGAGGCCCTCATGACCACCACGCTCGATGGCCGCATCAAGGCCCGGCTGGCCGGTCAGGGCGGAGACATCCGGGAGCCGGATTGGGCGCCGTTCCAGAAACCATGACCACCTCCAGGAGTAGCTGCATGAATCGTTTGCTGATTGTTTTGGGTTTGAGTGCCGTGCTGGCCGGCTGCGGCTCGTCCGTCAAACTCGACGAGGTGGCGGTGGAGGACAAGACAGGCACACCGGTGACGGGGCAAGGCGCTGCTGGCACTGCAGCGGGTGCCTCCGGCGCCGCAGGCGGTGGCGCCGCTGGTACTGCGGGCGCGGCAGGCGGCAACGCCGTCACCAACACGGCCATCGCTCCTGTGAATATCGGCAACGCCGGTGCGGCTGCCCCGCCACCCGAGGGCCCTAGAATCGTGCTGTTCGATTACGACAGCTTCACGATCAAGCCCGAGTTCCAGCCCGTGATCGAGGCCCAGGCCCGTTACCTCAAGGCAGATCCGCGGCGACGTGCGTCGGTCGAAGGCCATACCGATGAACGGGGAGGGCGCGAGTACAACCTGGCGCTTGGGCAGAAACGCGCCGAGGCCGTGCGCCGCGCGCTGGGTTTGCTCGGGGTGGGCGAGGCCCAGGTCGAGGCGGTGAGCTTCGGCAAGGAAAAACCGGCCGTGCAAGGCAGCGACGAGGCCGCGCTGGCCCGCAACCGCCGCGCCGAGATCACCTACCGATGAGAATGGCGCTCGCTCATCCGCGCATGGTGCGCATCCTGCAGCTGCTGGTCCTGTGCGGGACACTGGCACAAGGTGCCGCCCACGCCGGCCTGTTCGACGACGAAGAGGCGCGCAAGGCGATCCTGGAATTGCGCCAGCGTGTCGAGGCCGGCAGGCAGGCGACCGAAGCCAGCCTCCAGCGCCTGCAGGCCATGATCGAATCGCAGCGTGCAGCCACCACCGAGGCCCTGCGCGACAGCCAGACGCAGCAGCTGCAGCGCAGTACCGAGGAAAACACCCAGTTGCGTCGCAGCCTGCTCGAACTGCAGAACCAGATCGAGAACCTGCGTGCCGAGATCACGCGCTTGCAGGGGCGGCATGAGGAAGCCCTGCGCACCGTCGCCGACTTGCAGCGAAGCCAGAAGGATCTCGCCGCCGGCCAGAAGGACCTCGCCGCAGTCCAGAAGGACCTCGCCGCAGTCCAGCAGGATATGGCCCGCGGGGTGGATGAGCGGGTACGCCAGCTCGAACCGGTCAAGGTCTCTGTGGATGGCCGCGACATCCTGGTCGAGCCGGCCGAGCGCAGGGTCTACGAAAGCGCGCTGGCCAGCTTTCGCGCCAGCGACTTCCCTGCAGCGCAATCCGGCTTCCAGACCCTGATCGCCCGTTACCCCAAGACGGGCTACCTGCCATCGGCCCTGTTCTGGCTGGGCAACGCCCAGTACGCAACGCGGGACTACAAGGAGGCGATCACCAATTTCCGGATCCTGCTGCAGGCCGCCCCGGACCACCTGCGGGCCCCGGAGGCTCTGCTGTCCATCGCGAACTGCCAGATCGAGCTCAAGGACACGCGCGGCGCGCGTAAATCGCTGGAAGACCTCGGCAAGGCCTATCCGCAGTCCGAGGCTGCGCAGGCGGCCAAGGAGCGACTGGCGCGGCTGCGCTGAGCCGCCGGGCCTGACCGCGATGGCGACGATGGCCGCATCCGCGCCTGCGGGCCCTGCACCCGAACTGGACCGCCGGTTCAGCGCCCTGGAACGCCTCTATGGCGTATCTGCGGCACTGTGCATCCGCAAGGCGCATGTCGTGGTGGTCGGTATCGGCGGTGTCGGCTCCTGGGCGGCGGAGGCTCTGGCGCGCAGCGGTGTCGGGCGCCTCACGCTGATCGACATGGACCATGTGGCCGAGTCCAACATCAACCGGCAGGTCCATGCGACCGAAACCACCATCGGGCAAGCCAAGGTGCTGGCCATGCGCGAACGCATTGCCGGCATCCACCCGGAGTGTGTGGTGCAGGGCATCGAGGAATTCGTCGACGCGGACAACTGGCCGGCAGTGCTCGGTGATGCGCCGCCGGTGGACGCGGTGATCGATGCCTGCGACCAGGTGCGCGCCAAGGTGGCCATGGCGGCATGGGCGCGGCGCCATCCTGCAGTCGCCTTCATCGCAGCCGGCGCGGCTGGCGGCAAGCGCCTGGCGCACCGTGTGGACATCGAGGACCTGGCCGCCTGCACGCACGACCCCTTGCTGGCCCAGGTGCGCAACCGGCTGCGCAAGGAGCATGGCGCACCGCGCGAGGGCCGCAGCATCGGCGTGGCCTGCGTGTTCAGCCGAGAACCGGTGCAGGCGGTGGACCCCTCGTGCGCCATCACCTCCGACGGCAGCCTCAATTGCCATGGTTATGGCTCGATCGTGAGCGTCACCGCCACCTTCGGCCAGTGCGCGGCGGGCTGGGTTCTCAACCAATTTGCAACACTGGCTGCCGCACCCGGCTGAATGGGCGCCGAACCGGGCTATAATTTTTTGCTTTGCTGGTGCATGCGAATGCCCCAGCAGATCAGGGAGCGGGACGTTAGCTCAGTCGGTAGAGCAGCGGACTTTTAATCCGTTGGTCGGCAGTTCGAGCCTGCCACGTCCTACCACACCCTGGTTGTCGGTTGAATGTTTTCAAGTGGGTTCTTAGCTCAGTTGGTAGAGCAGCGGACTCTTAATCCGTAGGTCGAGTGTTCGAGTCACTCAGGACCCACCACCAGATCCCAGGCGGGGCAACGAAGGCCTGCTGCAGATCATGTAGCAGGCCTTTTTGTCGCCGGAGCTTGCAGGCAATCTGCCCGGTTCGAGAGCCGGCTGTATCAATTCATCTTCTTCCCTGGTCTGGGGTCGGCGCGCAGCACGCGCAGCCTGCGCGGTGATCGCCACGGCACCGATGGAGCCCAGCTCCGCGGGGGCATCGTCCCCGTGGAGCGGACCCACGCCATTGGCCGCTGAAGGGCATGTTGCGCGCCAACATGAAGGGGGGGCCGCGCAATCCGCACCCGGCCGTGGCAGGTTGCCGGTGGCCCACCCGGCACGCGCCGAGGTGGCGCCTGTTCGCGGCAGTGTCGTGGCCGCGCTGAAAGCCGTCCGCGCTGCTGGTATGCTGTTGTCAGGCGCCGGTTCGGCGTGAAACTCGGGAAATGAAAGGCAAAGGGCTCCATGTCCTCCGCGGCGAACCAGGAAAAGACATCCGACGGCCGACAGTTTGCCGCAGCATCGGCGCACGCCCTCAACAACGTCCTTGCGGTGCTGTACGCGGCGTCCAGCCACCTGGAGTCGCCGGGCGACCCGCGCTCGCTCGAGCGGGCTCGGCGCGCCGTCGACGACGCGTGCGCCGACGCGCTGGCCCTGAGCGCAGCGCTGAGCCTGCTCTCACTGGGGCCCCAAGATGTCTTGGAGGTTCCTGCGGGAACCCAGGTGCTCGATGCCCAGGACATCGAACGCATCCTTGACACGCTGGAAACGGCATCGCGTGCAACGGTGTCGAAAACCGGGCTTCCGCAAGGTGCGCTTTCGGCCTCTCTGGACCGCGACACCCTGCAGTCGGTGCTGGTCTGCGCCGCAGCGGCCTTGCGGCGCTCCGTGCGCCGCGATGCACCGCTGCACTGCGACGCGACGTTCGTCGGCGGACACGAAGGCGGTTTGGCAGAGCTGGTGTTCGAGCTGCGAAGCGTGGCGCCGGCGCACGCGGCGTCTGCGGGCTCTTCGCGCCACCCGTGTGCAATGGCAATCGAACACATCGCCACCTTGCTGCCCACCCTGGGTGCTCAGCTCGATCTGTCGACGCCCGGAGCCGCCAGCATCCGGCTGGAAGCCACCAGCGAACTGAGCGACCCGTCTCAGAGCCGGCGACCATGACGCAGACCGTGGCGGGGTCGCCATTCATCCTGGTGGTCGAGGACAATCCGGTCGTCGTTGAGCTGGTAAGCCGTACCCTGCGGCTGTCGGGCTATCACGTGAAGGTTGTCGCCACCCGGGCGCTCGTGCTGGAGCAGTTGGCCGGCGGCGACTGCGCCGCGATCGTGCTTGACCTCGGGTTGCCGGGCGACGACGGCATCCAGATAGCGCGCGTGGTTCGCGAGCGCAGCAATGTGCCCATCCTGATGCTTACCGGGCGTGCGGGAATCCACGAGCGCGTGGCCGGCCTGGAGGCCGGCGCGGACGACTACCTGGTCAAGCCTTTTGCCCCGGAGGAACTGATCGCAAGGCTGCGTGCGGTGCTGCGGCGCATGTCCAAGCCCAGGACCGACGGCGAACAACTGCGCGAGCTTGCGTTGCGCCTGGGTGGAACACGCGTGGACCTCGCCACCGGCGAGGCGCGCGGTCCAAGCGGAAGCGCGCGCCTGACCGGGCACGAATTGCGGCTGTTGCGGGCGCTGGGGCGCACCGATGGCCCGCTGGGCCGTGCGGCGGCGTACCGGGAGATCTTCAAGCGCGAATGGGACCCGCAGGACCGTAGCCTCGACGTGCACGTCGCCAACCTGCGCCGCAAACTCGAGGCGGTGAGCGCGGCTGGCGGCCTGATCTGCACGGTACGCGGGGAGGGCTATGAGTTGCGCAGCCCGTGCGTGGTGGAGACGGCTGCACTGCAGCCCTGAGGCGCGGCGCCTCCATTGCCGGTCGGTGACAGGCATTGCCCCCAGGCCGGCGCCGGTGTCATGCAGCGCCGGCTGCTCGGGCCAGGCCCAGCAGCTTGTGCATCATGCCCAGGAGCTTCGCGCGGTGGATCGGCTTGGTCACGTAATCGTCTATCCCGGCACCGATGCAGCGCTCGCGCTCGCCGAGCATGGTGTGTGCTGTCAGGGCGATCACCTTCAGCCCCGCCAGAGCGGGAGTGGCCCGGATCCTGGCGATCGTCTCGAACCCGTCCATCTCGGGCATCTGTATGTCCAGCAGCACGATGTCGTAGCGCCCACCCCCGGCCAGCCGCTCCAGGGCCAGCCGGCCGTTGTCGGCGAAAGTCACCAGAGCACCCTGTTCGCGCAGCATCTCCCCGACGATCTCCTGGTTGAGTTCGTTGTCCTCCACCACCACCAGCACCTGCACACTACACAGGCCCTGCGCGGGCGGCGCGGGCCGGCTGCCCTGATCGCGCGGTCGCGCCGCCGCAGGGTCGCCCGGTTCGCGCAGGCCAAAGCGGGCGGTGAAGCGAAAATCGCTGCCGCGCCCGGGTTCGCTGGAATCGAGCCACAGTTTGCCGCCCATCAGCTCGACCAGGGCCGTGCTGATAGACAGCCCCAGGCCCGTCCCACCGTGCTTGCGCGTGATCGAGGAATCGCCCTGGGCGAAGGCTTGGAATATCTGCTCGTCGAACCGCGACTCGATGCCCAAGCCGGTATCGCGCACGGAGAACTCCAGGTCGACGTCGCTGCCGCGCACCGGACCGCACCGAACTCCCAGGGTGATCTTCCCCGCAGCGGTAAACCTGGTAGCGTTTCCCACCAAATTGATCAGCACCTGCAGCAGGCGCAACGTATCGCCGCGCAGCCGCTGTGGCACATCGGGCTCAAGCTCGACCTCGAACGACAGTCCCTTGGTGCGCGCGACCGAGCCTGCAACTGTATTGAGCATCGCCAAGGTGTCGGAGAGCTCGAAATCTTCCTGCTGCAGGCTGATCATCTTCGCGTCCGCCTTGGAGAAATCGAGGATGCCGTTGACCAGCCTGCGCATCAGCAGCCCGGATTCATGCGCCTTGGCGACATAGTCGCGCTGCTTCTCTCCGAGTTCGCCTTGCAGGCACAGTTCGCAGAAGCCGAGAATGGCGTCAATCGGCATGCGGATCTCGTGGCTCATGTTGGCCAGGAATTCAGACTTGCCGCGAAGCGCCGTTTCCTGGAGGTCGCGCGCCGCCTGCTGCTCGCGCTCGGCCCGCTTGATCTCGCTCACGTCCTCCAGGATCCACAACGTGGAGGCGACTCCCTGCGCGGCTGGCATTTCCCGCGAAGAAAGCTTGGCGTTGAAAACGCTGCGATCGCGCCGGTGCAGGTCCCACTCGATGACTGCGCGCTGGCGGGCCTCGAGCAACGGTTTGGCCATCTTCTCGAAGCGCGCGTAGTCCCCGGGGGAGGCGAACATCTCGGCGACCTCCCGGCCCACCAGCGCCGACGGCAGGTCCCAGCCCAGTATCCGCGCTGCCACCGGGTTGGCATGGACGATCCACTCCTCGCCGGTGATGAGAATGCCCATCGGCGAGTTGTCGAAGATCAGCCTCTGCTCATCCAGGCGCGTCTTGGTCTCGGCCCGTCTTATCTTCTCCTCGGTGATGTCTTCGGCCACGGTCAGCAGACCCTTGAGCGCCGAGTGCACATCACGCAGCGGCACCCTCAGGCTGCGCAAGACCCACTCGCCCATCAGGGCCTTGAGGTCCTGGTCCACGCCGGCGCTGAATTCCTCCCGCACCGGGGTGAGCTGGCTCAGCGCAGCGCGGTCCAGCGTGGAAAAGGTTTCGGCGACCCGCGTCGGGAACAGGTCGAAGTCGGTCTTTCCGCGCAAGCCCTGGCGCTCGATGCGGAAGAAGTCGGCAAAGTTCTGGTTGACAAAAAGATAGCGCCCGACCTCGTCCTTGAGGCAGATCAGGCCCGGGGAGTTGTCGATGATGGCCTGCAGTTCGTTCCTGGAGCGCACGATCTCCTCTTCGCCCGCCTTGCGCGAGGAAACGTCGAGCAAGGAGATGCACAACCGTTCGGCCTCGCCGCGCGCGCCCTCGAGGCGGGCTACCGTCAACCGGGCCGGAAAGACGCTGCCATCGCGACGCACACCCTCCACCAGGGCTGCCGGGTCCACGATGGTCTGCAGGCTGCCGGTCATACCTGCCTCCCCGGCGCTGTCGCAGCGCAGCCGCAGCAGCAGATCGATGGTGTGTCCGTGCAGTTCGACCGGACTCCACTGGAACAACTGCTCGATCTCGTCGTTGCAGGAGACGATCACCCCGTCGCTGTTGGTAACCAGCAAGCCGGCGGCGCCGGTCGACGCCACCATTTTCAGGAACGCCTCCATCTGGTGGACGCGCGTCAGCATCCCCGCCAGTCTTTCCGCTTCGACCAGCTCGATATCAGCCACGCGCAGCCCTTCCGAAATTGCCGATGCACTCTCCGACGGCCCAGCGTGCCGCGCCGCAGGCGGGCTCCACCACTGCCGCCGGCTCGCACAGTCGCTCGTCGAGCAGCGCCAGCAAGCCGCTCCAACGCTCGACAGCAAGCCCCGTCACCGCAGCCATGGCCAATCCATCAGGAGTTTCGATACCTTCTTTGCCGCCATCCGGTGCTTGTTGCGCCATCTGTCGCTTCGCTGGTGTTTGGCCTCGGCCCATTTCTGGAGCGACCTGCGCGGCGATAGCTGCGACATATCCCCTGGCAAAGCGCCCGGCATGAACGGGTTGCCGGCCGATTCGACCTGCTGGATCAATTGCGGGCGCCACCAGCAGACACGCTCTCCGTTGATCTTCATTGCAACCAGCCCGCTGACCTGCTGCGCGAACGCCTGAGCTTGCGGCGGCAAGCTGCTCAGGTGGTCGGTGGTGACAAGAGGCCACCACGCCTGGTTCGATTGTCCCCAAAATCCACCCCCCTTTGCTGTTGTTGCGACCGCCAAAGCCCGCTGCGCCATGGGCCTCACCAACCCGTGCCTGATCGCGGATCCCCGCACGACGAATCGACGCCCATGCCACACGGACTCTAGCCGCACCGGCGCGAGAGCCGGTTAAGAAGAGTTAAGCCAGCAGGGCCTGGGTTAACACTTCTTAACTTGGTGGGCTCTCCCCGGCCATTCCAATGTTTACACTAGTTTGCAGGATCAAAGCAACGACCATGCGTCGACGTATCGCGGCTCACTTATCCGGCACGGCCGGGCCATCACAGGCCCGACCCGCTGATCCTTGCGCCGCCGCCCACCTCTCGAACCTGCTCCAGCGCATCGGCCGCGGCGCCGCGGCGCTGCTCGCCGGCCTCGGTGTGGCCCTGCTCGCGGCGTGCGCGAAGGAGGTGCCGCAGACGATCCGCATCGGCATCAACAGCTATCCTGCGTACGAGCTGCTCTACCTGGCCCAGGAAAAGGGCTTTTACCGCCAGGAGGGCGTGGATGTGAAGATCGTCGAGTTTTCTTCGCTCTCCGACGTCACGGCGTCCATGGCAAACGGGCAGATCGACGGCGCGGCAACCACCCTGGTCGATCTGGTCCTGATGCAGGCCCGCTACGGCATCGGCGCGCGGGCGGTGCTGGTGATCGCCTATTCGGCCGGGGCCGACATGCTGCTGGCGCGCGCGCCGATCGGCGGCCTGGCCGACCTGCGGGGCAAGACGGTCGGGCTGGAGATCGATTCGCTGGGCATGCTGGTGCTCGGCCGCGCACTGGAGGCAGCGGGCCTGGCACCCACGGACCTCAAGCTGGTCAACATGGACCAGGCCAGCGGCGAGCGGGCCCTGGCTGGAGGCCAGATCGACGCCCTGGTCACTTACCCGCCTTTCGCGACCCGCCTACTGGCGAACCCGACCCTGCGCAAGCTGTTCGACACCTCCTCGGTTCCCGGCGAGGTGATCGACGTTCTCGCATTTTCCGATGCGCTGATCGATGGCCGCCCCGAAGATGTGCGCCGCATCGCACGCGCCTACACCAGGGCCCAGGAGTTCCTGCGCGCGGAGCGGGCCGAGGCGCTGGCCATCATGGCACGACGCGAAGATATCGAGGTGCAGGAGTTCGCCGCAGCGCTCGAGGGCGACATGCGGCTCCTGGGCGAGAGCGACCAGGCACCCTATTTCGCCGATGCCGGCCTGATCGACCAGCAACTGAGCCGGGCCCACGCGTACCTGCGCTCGGCCGCTCGCATCGACCGCGATGGCCACGCTGCCCTGGGCCAGCTCCGGGTGCAAAGCGCCTGGCGCGCAAAGCACCTGGGGCGCTGAAACATGGCCTATGCAGCCAGTGGGCAGAAATTGTGGCAGCGCGTTGTCGACTGGGCGCCATTGCGCAGCGCGACGCTTGTCCCCATGCTGGCGCTGGGGCTGTTCCTCGCCGTGGCGGTGGCGTTGCTGGGTTCGCAGCGGGTGCAACGCATGCTGGAGGCCGACCTGGACGCACAATCCGTGCGAATCGCTGGCGTGGTGGCCGCCGCCGCTCAGTCCGCCTCCCACCACGACGGTGAATTGCAGCGGTTGGTGTCCGCGGTCGCTGCGGACAGGCAGTTCCAAAGCATCGCCGTCATTTCCGGCCAGCCCGCGCGGGTGATCGCCGCCTCGCGAAAGGTCTGGGTGGGCATGAGCGCGCCAGAGCCGGGATCGGGCGAACTCGCGGACCTGTTTCGCCATGGCCCCCAGCAACCCGGCTCCAGGCAGCCGACCGAGGTTGTCGGGAGCCATGCCGGATTTGGCAGCGCGCGCTTCTACCTGTTCGAGGGAGCTTCGCGGGTCCCAACGGCCGCAGTCGTGGTGGTGCACATGTCGGACGACAGGCTGCTGTCCACCGCGGGACTGTTGCGCAGCCGCCTCTTGCTGGCGCTGGTGCTGCTCGGGGCCGCCTTCGCAGGTATCAGCGTGTTGTTGACCGCGCGACGGATCATGGCACCGTTGGCCCGCATATCCGGCGTTCTGGCGGCGCGCCAGCAGGGGGACACGGCGGCGCGCGTGCAGCTGTCGGCCCATGATGAGCTTGACAAGCTCGGCTCGGCGCTGAACCGCTCGTTCGATGACATCGACGCGCTGACGCAGGCGCGCGCTGAGCACGACCGGCGGACCGCCGAGCTGTTCAAGGCGCTGCGCGAAAGCGAGGAGAGTTTTCGCCTGCTGGTGGATGGCGTGGCCGACCATGCCATCTGCATGCTGGACCTCGAGGGGTTTGTCGTGAGCTGGAATGTGGGGGCAGAACGCATCAGCGGCTATAGCGCCGACGACATAGGCATGCTCCACTTTTCTGTCTTCAATACGGCCGAGGACGCGGCTGGCGACACGCCGACGCGAAAGCTCCAGGCCGCCGCCAGGATGGGCAAGTACGAAGAGGAGTCGCTGCAAGTGCGCAAGGACGGCTCCGTTTTCTGGGCCAGCGTGGTTATTTCGGCGGTTCGCGATGAGCAGGGGCGTCTGTGCGGTTATTGCAAGATCACCCACGACCTGTCCGAGCGCAGGCGGATCGTTGAATCGGCCCGACTGGCGGCGAAGCGCTTCGAGGACCTGGTCCAGAACGCCACGGTGGGCATCTGGGTGTTCCAGGATCAAACGCTCGTCCTGGCCAACCACGCGGCGCGCTGCCTCCTCGGCGAACCCGACCCTTTGGCTTCATCGGAACGTTCCTTTCTCGACCGGATCCATCCCGATGACCAGGACGACGCGGCGCGGCTGCTGGCGCGCCATGCGGACGGCAAGGACATGGGGGGAATTCACCAGTTGCGCTTTTTGCGGGCCGACGGGAGCATGCTGTGGCTCGAGGTAGCCGGGGTGGGAACCAATTGGAACGATCGCGATGCGACGCTGTGGTTCGGCACCGACATCACCAGGCGCAGGAACGCCGAAGAGCAGTTGCGCGAGGTGCAGAAGTTCGAGGCGATCGGCCAGCTCACGGGTAGCCTGGCGCACGACTTCAACAACCTGCTGGGCATCGTGGTGGGCAACCTGGACGAGATCGGCGAGGACCTGCCGGCGGCTGGGCGCGTGCGCCAGCAGCACAAGGCGGCGCTGGATGCGGCGCTGCGCGGGGCCGAGGTGACGCGCTCCCTGCTGGCAGTGGCGCGGCGCCAGCCGCTGGAGGTCCAGACCTACGACCTGAACGCGCTGGTGGTGGAGATGCTGCCCCTGCTCAACGCCTCGGCCGGCTCGGCGGTGAAGGTGCTCTCGCAGTTTGCGCCCGGCTCGATGATGGCGCGGCTCGATGCCGGCGGGCTGAGCAACGTGGTGCTCAACCTGGCGATCAACGCGCGCGACGCGATGCAGGACACGGCGGGCGAGCGCGTGCTGACGCTGCGCACGCGGCGCGAGCACATTGCGCCGGGCGCAGGCGCTCAGGCGCTCGCGCCGGGCTGGTACGCGGTGCTGGAGGTCTGCGACAACGGGCACGGCATGAGCCCGAGCGTACGCGAGCAGGCGTTCGAGCCGTTTTTCACCACCAAGGAGCGCGGCAAGGGCACCGGGCTGGGGCTTGCCATGGTGTACGGCTACGCCACGCAGCTCGGCGGCACCGCGCAGATCGAAAGCGCCGAGGGCGCTGGCACCACGGTGCGCGTGTACCTGCCGATGGAGCCGCAGCAGGTCCAGCTCGAGGAGGCAGTTGAGGAGACCGGTCCCGAGACGGTGTGGGGCGACAGCACCCTGGCCAGCCTCGAGGGGAAGGCCCGCGTCCTCGTGGTCGACGACGAAGCGGAGCTGTGCACGCTGGCATGCGACTGGCTCGCGTCGCTGGGCTACGAGGCGGTTGGCGTGCATTCGCCCGATGCGGCATTGCAGCGCCTGGCAACCGGGAGCTTTGACATACTGTTCACCGACGTGGTCATGCCCTCGCAGATCGACGGGGTGGAGCTGGCGCGACAGGCCAAGCGCAGGCAACCGGCCCTGCAGGTGCTTCTCACCTCGGGTTACGCGCAGACCCTGTTCTCGGACCCGGATCTGCCGGGCAAAGTGCTCAGCAAGCCCTACCGCAGGAAGGATCTCGAACGGGCGATGGCCGCGCTCACCCTGCCGTCGGGATAGGCGCCGACCGTGCCCGCCTTCGGCGTGGAGCTAATGCCGTGTGCGCGGCTCTGTCCGGCCGGCAGGGGGCGGCGCTTCGAGGTTTGGGGCATACGGGGCGCGCGCCAGGCGTAGCGTGAAGGTGCTGCCCTGGCCCGGGGCGCTGCGCACATCCACGGCGCCGGCGTTGGCCGTGGCGAAGCCGAGCACCGTGCTCAGACCGAGCCCGACGCGCTGGGGCGAGCGTGTGGTGAAGAACGGGTCGAAGGCGCGCTCGCGAACGGCCTGGCTCATGCCGGGCCCGTTGTCAGAGACCGAAATGGCCGGAACCGGCTCCGCAGGCGCGTCCCCTGCACTGACCGGCGGGGGCACGGCCAGCGTGCTAACCACCACCTCGCCGCCTTGCGGCATCGCGTCGATGGCGTTTTGCAGCAGCGCCAGCAGGCAGTCGCGCAGCCCCGCCGGGTCGACCAGCGCCCACAGGGAGTCGCCGTCGCGGGCGCGGACCAGCCGGATCGACTTTGGAAGCATGTTCGAAAGTATCGGCCACATGTCGTCGAGCAGGTCGCCAAGGCGCGCCGGCAGTCCGGCACGCGGCGCGCTGCGCGCGGCACCCAGCAGCGCGCGCGAAATGTCCGCAGCACGCAGCGCGGCGTCCTGAGCCGCCTGCAGCCGTGCCGGCATCCGCGCCTGGTCGCCGGGCTCTTCGATGACGTTGTCCAGGTTGCCGATCACGATGCCTAGCAGGTTGTTGAATTCATGTGCGATTCCGCTGGTGATCGAGGACAGGGCCTCGGCCTTTGCGCGGTTGAGGCGTTCAAGGTTCAGCTGGACCTGGCCGCGCAGGTCTTCGACGCTGATCCAGAAACTGCCACCGCCCTCGCCCGAGACCAGACGGCTCTGCAGGCGAACGGGCAGCAAACTGCCGGTGCTTGTGCGAAGCTTGACATCCAGCGGCCGCAGGCGGCCGCCCCCGGCGCCGCTTTGCAGGTTGGCGGCGATCGCGACCCATGAATCGGGATCCACCAGCTCGCGCAGATTGCCCAGGCCTGCATCGGGCAGCCGATAGCCGAGCGTGCGCGCCAGCACCGGCCCGACTTCGCCCAGCGCGCCCGACGCATTGCAGATCAAGAAGCCGAGGCCCGACTCTCCCGGGTCGGTGGCAAGAAGCCCGGCTATCTGGAGGTTGCGCCGGTGATTGGCAAGCTGGGCTGTCACGCGGCCGAGCACACGCGCCATGTTCAGCGGCTTCTCGATAAAGTCCGCCGCGCCCGCCGTCAGGGCCTGCACCTCGTTGGTGATGTCGTTGTCGGCCGACATGAGGATGACCGGGACCTGCATCAGCGGGCCGGGCGCCTTGAACCGCTTGCAAAGCTCAATGCCCGACATGCCCTCCATGTGCACGTCGGCCAGCACGAGATCGGGAACGAAATCGCGGGCGAGCCGCAGGGCGGCTTCGCCTTGCAGCGCAAAGCGGATCGACGCCGTGCCCTCGAGCGCGCGCGCGAGCAGCAGCACCACGACCGGGTCGTCGTCCACGATCAGAACCGACTCGCCGGCCGGCCGCACCATCGGCCCCGACGCGTCGTCGCGCGCGTGCAACAGCCGGCGTGCGCCGGCGAAGTCCAGTGCCTCGGCGCGGCGCCGGAACTGCTCCTCGACGTCGTCGGCATAGTCGGCGGGCAGCAGCCGACCGCCGCCCAGCCGCCGCGCGATGACGGTCGGGTCGCTCTCGAGCATCGACTCGACAAGCGCCCGGAAAGCCAGGACGTCGAACTCTGCGCCGCCGCCCGGGGCCGGTTCATGCAGTGGCACCGCGTTCAGGGCCCGCAGCACGGCGCTGGCGCAGGAAACCTCCAACGCGTCGACAAGCGCGTCCGGGGGCTCGCTGCGCTGGAGCGCGGACTCGACGTTGGCAACCTCGCGCGCGACCGTGTCGAGCCCCAGGTTGACCGCCTCACCACGCAGCTTGTGCAGTTGCCTGGCGGCAGTGCGAATGCGCCCGTTTTGCAACGAAGCGCGAATCTGCTTGAACGTCGCCACCACAGTCAGTGCGAACCCGTCCAGGAGCGCGCGCAGCATGGCTGTGTCGCCTCCGCATCGGTCCAGCGCGCCGGCAGTGTCGATACCGTCTCCCGCAGGAGCGGCAGCGGGCTGGAGCGCCTGCGCTGCGCCGGGGTCGGCGCCGACCACTGGCGAAACCGACTTGTCATCGAGCACGGCAAGGCCGAGCACATCCAGCACGTCCGATGCGCGGTAGGGCTTGGTCAGCATGACCTTGTACGCTCCCAGCGACCTGCAGCGCGCCAGTATCTGCGGCGTCACGGTGGCCGACGTGGCGACAATCGGACAATGGCGCGGGCCCAGCAGCGGCACGATCTGCTCCATGCACCTGAACCCGTCCATGCCCTCCATCACGAGGTCCATCACGATCAGGTCGAAGCGCTCGGGGCCCGCGTTCACCATCCAAAATGCCATGCCACCGTCGCTGGCGGTCTCGACCTGCATGCCGGCGCGCTCGAGAATGCCCTGCAGTATCACGCGCGTGGCCTGCGAGTCGTCCACGACCAGCACGCGGCGCCCGGCGAGCGCCAGCCGGGGCGCGGAGGCGCCTGCGGCGATGGCCGCGACCGTGCGCACCGGGGAAGCATTTGTGGGATTCGTCATTGGCCGGCCCCTGCCAGTCGGCTGGCGGCGCGCACGCCGGCAACTGTCTGCCGGACCACCGCCAGCAGGGCCTGGGCACGGCTGCCAGATTCGGCCCGCCGCTGCGTGGCCAGCATGTGCGACTCGCTTTCGGCGGCGCCGCTGCGCAGCCGCCCGCCAAGCGCCAGGCGAGCGCCCACCCAGCGGGACGTTCCCCCGGAGCCGATCACGCCCGATATCGCTGTGTGGATCATCGTGGTCTCTTGCGGTCAAGCCCGCAACTGCAAAATTGATACATTAGGGCCATCGTGCGGCGGGCTGTGTTAAGAATGGTTTAGCTTTGCCGGCGCTGCCGGTTCTCAGTGCGAGGCCCACGCTTTACGATTCTTAATTTTTTCACGCCGCATCGGCCTTACTATCCTTCCAGTACAAGACAGACAATGGAGCTGCTTGACGTGTCGCGGGCGGCGACCACGGGCCCGCGAATCACCACGGGAGAACGCGTTGAAACCAGAGATTGCCAGCTTGGAAGAGGCTACGACAGTCGTCGGGCGGCCGTTCGCCCTGATCGTTGACGACGAACCGGCGATCGCCCGGATGGTCGCGGACATCGCCGATGATTGCGGCTTCGAGGCCCACACGATCCACGACTTCGGCTTGTGGGATTCGATGCAGCGCCAGTGCAGGGTGGTGGTGCTCGACCTGCTCATGCCTGGCTTCGACGGCGTGGAAGTGATCCGCTCCCTGGCCGCCTCCGGGAGGGCCGAAAACATCATTCTCATGAGCGGCCTGGACCGGCGCACGCTCGACAGCGTGCGCAAGATCGCGTCCATGCACAAGCTGAGCGTGGCGGGCCTGCTGCAAAAGCCGTTCCGGCCGGCCGAACTGAGCGTCATGCTGAGCGCCCTCCTTGGGGCGCCGACCTTGACCGTGACAGCCGCGCCGCCGCGGTCGGCCATAGCGGTGACACTGGAGGACATTCAGCGCGGTATCGATCAGGACCAGTTCGTGCTTCACTACCAGCCGCAGATTGCCGTTGCCGACGGCCGCCTCATCGGGGTGGAGGCGCTGGTCCGATGGCAGCACCCGCAGCACGGCCTGCTGTTTCCGGACGCGTTCGTGCACGTCGTGGAGAGTTCCGAACTGGCATTGCCGTTCACTTACGAGGTGCTGCGCAAGGTGGTTTCTGACTGGCCCCTGCTGGCGGCCCAACTCGACCCGCACGGCACCGCCGCTGTGAATTTTCCGCCCATCGCCATGAGCAGGATCGATATTCCCGAGCGCGTGCAGGCGCTGCTCGCGGGGTCGGGGCTCGAGCCATCGCGCCTGACCATCGAGGTCACCGAGACGTCGATCCAGGAAGATGCGTCCATGTTCCTGGACATCCAGACCCGTTTGCGCATGCGCGGTTTCCATCTGTCCATCGACGACTTCGGCACCGGCCATGCGGGCCTGGAGCGGCTGCACGGCACTGCATTCGATGAGTTGAAGATCGACATGATGTTCGTGCGTGGCGCCGATCATGACCCCTCGTTGCGCGCCATCGCGGAGAGCGCCAACAGCCTGGGGCACAGTCTGGGCATGAAAGTGGTCGCCGAGGGCGTCGAGACGGCCGATTCACTGCAGTGGCTGGCGCGAATCGGGTGCGATGCGGCGCAGGGTTACCACATCGGTCGCCCCATGCCGGCACAAGATCTGCGCCGCTGGGTTGCCTCGCGCGCGCCTTGACGCGCAGGCGGCGCTGCAGTGCGCCGGGCATCAGGTCGGCAGCCCGCCCAGCAGTTCGGCTGCCACCGCCAGCACGGCATCGATGGCTACGTCCGAGTCGTCGACCTGGCGCTTCACGAAGGCCGAGCGCTCGTGTGCGGGCAGTGTCTCGACATGCGCGAAAACCGCGGCGGACGTCCCGGCGCCGAACTGCGAGAACAGGCCCTTCAAGCGGTGTGCCGCCTTGCGAACGTCCTCCTCGCGGGCATCTTCCGCAGCCTTTCGCAGTTGTGCGAGTGTGCTGCGCGCGTCAGCTTCGAAATGCGCCATGGCCCGCCTGAAGCCCTCTGCCGAAAGGTTCTCGCAAAGCTCTTCGAGCATCTGGCGATCGATCTCTGCAGTGGACGGCGCGGGTGCTTCGGCCTCCTGTGCGATCTGTGCCAGAAGCCAGCTCAGGTCATCGAGCTTGATCGGCTTGACAAGGTAGTGGCTCATCCCGTGCGAGCGGGCGCGCGCCCGGTCGGCTTCCTGGGACAAGGCGCTCAGCCCGATGATCGGCGGAAGCGGCCGGGCGCTGCCGGCACGCGCAACGATGGCCTGCGTCGCCGCATAACCATCCATGTGCGGCATCTGCACGTCCATCAGCACCAGATCGAAGGGCTCCTCGAAAAAGGCGCTCACGGCCTGCGCACCGTCGTTCACGACCCGCACCGAGTGGCCGAGACGCTCCAGCATCAGGCGGATGACCATCTGGCTCGTGGGCGTATCCTCGGCAACCAGCACGCGCAGGCGGACCTGCCCAGGTCCGGCGCGCGGTACCGGCACCGGGGCCGGCTCAGCCGCAAGCCCCAGCGGCAGCCTCAAAGTGAAAGTCGAACCGTTGCCCTCAGTGCTTTGTACCTCGAGGGATCCGCCGAGCAACTGGGCAATGCCGCGGCTGATGGACAGCCCCAGGCCGCTGCCTTTTTGCAGCCCGTTTCGGCCCGACTGGCCTTGCTCGAATGGTTCGAAAATGCGCTGCTGATCAGCGGGCGAGATTCCGCGTCCGGTGTCGGTCACCGAAAACGACAGCCAGATCCGCGCGTCCTCGCCGGAGGCGACGGTGGCCACTCGCAAGGTCACCGAACCACGCTCGGTGAACTTTACCGCGTTGCTCACAAGGTTGATCAGCACCTGGGTCAAGCGAGGGGCATCACCACGCAGGTGGCGCGGCACATCGGAACCCACCTCGGCAACGACCCGCAGTGTCGCGGCACCTGGGAGGCCACGCGCGATCCGCAGCGCTTGCTCGAGCAGGCTTTCGAGCTCGAAATCGTCGTGTCGCGCCTGGATGCGACCCGACTCGAGGTGGCTCATGTCAAGCACATCGTTGACGATCGTGAGCAACTGGTCCGAAGATTGGCGGATCGTATCCAGATAATGGCGCTGGGGCCCATCCATCGGCAGCTGCTCGAGCAGGCTGCCCATGCCGATCAATGCGTTCAGCGGGGTGCGGATTTCGTGGCTCAGTGTGGCAACGAATCGGCTCTTGAGTTCGTTGAGGGCCTCGGCCTTCTCCTTGGCAATGCGCAGGTCCTCTTCCAGTTTGCGGCGTGCCACGAACTGGCCGAGCTGGTTGCCCAGCACGGCGCACATCTGCAGCAAGGCCGAGTCGCGCAGCTCGCCATCGGTGCTGGTGCCGAAAAACTCGCATACCCCCCACAGCGCGCCATCCACGAGCACAGGGAACGCGAACGCGTTATGCAGGCCGGCGCGCCCGGCTGCCTGTGCGCGCGGGAAATTTGTCGCCTGCGCCAGGTCCGGAATCGATTCGGGCCGCATCGTCTGCCACACCCTGCCCGGCAATCCTTCGCCGCGGGCAAAGCGCAGCGCATGGCCCGCCTGGGAGAAACCCGCCACGTTCCAGGCGGGGCTCTCCCACGCAAAAGACAGCGTCAATGCGTCGTTCGATACGATCCAGACCTGCCCCAGCGCCGACCCCAGCGTGCTGCCGATCAAGCGAATGACCGCTTCGATGCCCGCGTCCAGCGTGGATGCCTGGAGCAGCAGGCCCGAGATGTCCAACTGCAACTGCTGGTAGATCTGCGTAAGGACTTCGGCAGAAATGTCGCGCTCTATCGCCATGTAGTGGGTGATATGGCCGTCGTCGCCCAGTAGGGGCTGCGCTTCAATGGCGATCCAGTAGGCGCCCCCATCCTTGCGGTAATTGAGGATCTTCTCGCGAAAACCCTCGCCGCGGCGCAACCGTTCGCGGATGCGCCCAACGACCGTGGCATCCGTTCCCGGACCCTGCAGGAACTCCCCTGGACTGCGTCCAAGTACCTCGCCCAATTCGTAACCGGTGATGTGCGTGAACGCCGCGTTGACCCACTCGATGTGGCCCTCGGGATCGGTCAGGACCACCGCGTTGTCGGTTCGCGCCGCGATCAGGGCCAGTTTGCGCGCCTCGGCTTCCTGCTCGCGCAGTTGCTCCAGCGCCGCGCGCAGTTGGGTGCTCTGGTCCTGCAGCAGCCGGGCGAGCTGCTTGCCTTCCGCAACCGAGCGTTGGCTCGATTGCAGCACCTGCAAATGGTCCATGACCGGGTCGTGCGGTGCAAAATCCCGGAAGCGAAGCCCCCGGGACGCGATTTCGGCCGGATCCGTGATCCAGGGCGAGCCGAGAAAAATCAGCGCTGTCGGCGTCCCGTGGCGTATGAATTCGCCGCGCATCTTCAAGCCGCTGGCCAAATGCTCGAGCAGGACAAACTGTCCGCTCGCGGCGAGGAGCGCACCGTATTCGATCTGGACCTGCGGCGCAAGCACGCGGAACAGCGCTCCAAGGGCTGCTTGCGGGAGCACGTCGGGGCAGATGCGGCGCAGCGAAGCGCCCGCCTGCAGAACGCACAGGGACCTGTCCACGGCGATGTGAAACGGAAACGCAGCGGCGAACTGCGCCGGCTCCAACCCGATCTCCCGATCTGCCGCGCTCACTTCAGCTCCCATTGCACAAGGCGATACCGCAGGGACCCGGGTTCCCCTGCTTCTAGACCGGCGCAGACCACGTGACCTCGAACACATCGTGGTCTGCGCCGGATTCGCGTGATTCGACCATCCGTGCGTTCACCGGCGTGCCGAAGCGCTTGCCCAGCCCTTTGAGCAGCCCAAGCACGAAAGGCGCCATCCCACTGCGATGCGTGTAGTAGTGCAGATTCAGGGAACTCGAACTCACCTCGGTGCAGGCAAAGCGGGGCGGCTTGAGATCGGGAAATATCATCGCGACGCGGCCATGGAAGCTGGGCAAGTTGGCAAGGAACTCCGGCAGGCTGCTGCCCGCGGCGCTCAGCAGGGCGCCATAACCGTCTGCGGCTGTGCAGGTGATCCAGTGCTCGCCGAAGAGCACCAGCACGTCCTCGCCGCTTGCGCCCAGGGTTTCGGCTGCTGCCGCCACGAGCCGGTAGGTGAGGTCATCCGGATACGCCTCGTTGGTGAAGAACATGACCTCTGTCACTCCGGCCAGCGCTTTGATCCGCTCCCATGTGTCCGCGCCATGGTGCAGGCAGACCATGTCCTCAACCGCCTTGTTCACCATGCCGTACATCGTGTGACTTCCTCCTCAACCTTGCGTTGACTGTAAACCCGTCTTGCCTGCGGCGCATCAAGAAACAAAAAAAATTCCAGGCCAGGACACCCGGTGCGGCCATGGCCGAACTATTCTGAAAGCCGCGCAGTTGGCATTGCCCGTGCTGATGGCGCAACGAACCAGGCTGCCTGCGGCCGGCAAGGGCGGGCGGCACTGCGCCATCCGACGGGTATTGGCTGCGTATTTCCACCAGGGTCAGGCACGACAAGCCACAACTGCGCCAAGGCGCCTGAACGCTGACACTGTAGCCCTGGTCCGACATGGTTCTGGCAGGTCTCAGCCCAGGGGGGTGGATGCGCTCATCCCCAAAGGGGAGGGGGGACCAACCGCCACGCTCGGCGCCCTGCGGGCCCAACTGGTCTGGGTGCCACGCGGCTTGCTCGCGGTCACGCTGGTTCGGGTAGTTGATCAGACAGAAATCAGTGTTCTCGCATGAAAGCGGTCCGCCACGCCCGACGCCGCTCTCTGAAACTGGCCATCTGGTCGCTGGTGGTCACGCTGCGGATACTCGGCTACAAGATGCTGCCGTACATCGTAAGCACATGACCACCGCAGCAGTTTTTGCCATGCGGCCTCGCAGTCACCCGCACGCCTGCAGCCGCCCCGCCTCCACCTGGTACGCCGCCGGCGTGTCGAGCTGCCGGTTGGCCTCGACGATGCTGGCGACCAATTGGCGCACATGTCCGGCCACCACCCCCTGCACATGGCGCGACACGCTGCGGTCGGCCAGTTCCATGGACTCGTAGACCAGTGGCGGAGCGAGGTCCTGGCGCAGCTGGTTGGCCAGCAGCGAAGCGCCGGCGCGAAGGTAGTTGCGCCAGATCGACACATGCTCGCGCTCGTGGGCTTCCACCACGCCGCGCCGGCAGGCGTTTCCGATATTGCGCGCCAGGTACACCCGGAAGTTCTCGTAGCCCAGCGTGATGCGCACCGCGGGTGCCGCACACACCCGTCCGGTCGGCGCCGTCAGCGTGCGCGCCGAGATCTGCATCTGGGTCGACACCTCGGCATGGGTCAGGCCCAGGATGCGTGTGCGGGGGTCTCCTCTGCGCGCGGCCACGCCCTCCAGCGCCTGCACGTCGAGCGTGTCGTCCCGCTCGGGGGCCTGGTCCTGGTAGACAACCACGATGCGGGCCGGGTCAAACAGTTGTGCGCATCGCTGCTCGAAGCTGTCGGCGGCAGAGGCCGGGGCCACCGTGGCCAGCGCCATCGCCGTCGCCGCGACCACGGCGAGGCACGCTGGGCGCAGCGCCGCCAGCGGCCCGGCAGGTACATCCTGCACAGGCGCGATCGCCGGGTCAGCCCGCAAAGGTCGTCTCTGGCAGCCCACGCACGCCCGGGATGCGGATGGCGAACAGCGAGCCCGACTGCGGGGCGGAGGCCAGGGTCTGCTCGCCGAGGCGGATCGAGGCACTGGTCACGTACAGCGTGTCGAGGTTGGCGCCGCCGAAGCAGCAGCTGGTGGGCCGCGGCACCGGCATGCGGATACGCAGCAGTTCGCGCCCGTCGGGTGAATACCGTGACACGCGCCAGGCATCCCACACGGCCACCCACAGGCAGCCTTCCTCGTCGACCGTCAGGCCGTCGGGCGTACCGTCGTTGGCGTCGAGCATGATGAAGGGCCGCCGGTTGCTGATGGTGCCCGGGAACAGATCGAAGTCGTAGACATAGATCGTGCGCCGCACCGAGTCGGTGAAATACATGCGGCGGTTGTCCGGGCTCCAGCCCAGGCCGTTCGACACGGTGATGCCGGAGTCCATCTTCTTCCAGGACCCATCGGCATTCACCCTGAACAGGTTGCCTCGGTTGGCGGCGGTGCCCATGTCCAGCGTGCCGATCCACAGGCGGCCCATGCGGTCGCACTTGCCGTCGTTGTAGCGGTTGCCCGGGCGTTCGGACTCGGGGTGGCAGAACGCGCTCAGCGTCTTGGTTGCCATGTCCAGCGTCATCAGGCCGGTGGGCGTGGCCACCAGCAGTCCGCCGGTCGACTTGGGGATGGCTACGCTGACCATCGAGCCGAGCTTCACCTCGCGGTCGGTGTGGTGCACGCTGTCGAAGCAATGGACCGACGGGGTCAAGATGTCGACCCAGTACAGCGCGCCATCGCGCGGCGACCAGGTCGGGCCTTCTCCCAGCAGCGAGCGGGTTTCGGCCACGCATTGCACATCGAAGCCGGCACCGTCGGTCGGCTCGGCCCGTGGCTGGATCGACATGAACTGGCCGCCGGCATTGTGCGAGATCGTGCGCGCCGAGCCGATCACCGGCGACGACAGGCCATGCAGGTGCACAGCGTCGAGCTGGTCGGCGCGCCCGCTCACGCAGACGGCGCCGATCGGGCGGCCCTCGATGTCCAGGATGGGCGCGGCCACCGAGACGACGCCATCTTCATGCTCCTCGTACTCGACGGCATAACCACGCGCGCGGGTCAGGTCGAGCTCGCTCCGGAGGGCTTCACGGCTTGTCAGCGTGCCCCCGGTGAAGGCCTGCAATGCCAGCCGGTCAAGCAGGGCCACCTGGCCGAGCGACTCCATGTGGGCCACGATCACCTTGCCGGCGGCAGTGGCATGCACCGGCAACCGGGCGCCCACCCGCGAGCTGTTGCGCGCCTCGCGCTCGGTGTCTTGCGAGGCAATCACGATGATGCTGTCACCGTCGAGCACGGCCAGGTGCACCGACTGCGCGAGCACATTGCGCAGGCGCACCAGCTCGTCCTGGGCGGCCAGACGCAGGTCGAAATCGCTCCAGACTTCATGGGCGAGTTCAAGCAGGCGAAACCCGAGCTGGTAGGTCTTCGTGGGCAGCTCGTAGCGCAGCAGGCCTTCGCGCATCAGGGTCGCCAGGATGCGGTGCAGGGTGGCCTTGGGAAGGTTGCCGGCGCGCAGCAGTTCGGTGAAGGTCATCGGCGCCGGCGCGGCCGACACGATGTTGAGCAGGCTCATGGCCTTTTCCAGCACGCCCAGACCGGCGGGCGCCGGGACGTCGGCGCGAGCAGGGTCGGACGCTGCTGGCGGCACCAGCGTGAGCTTTCCGGCTGGGGAGGGGCGGGCGTGCATGGCGATGAAGTCTACCCGGGGTTTGGTTTCATTCAAAGGAACTCGTTGCGGAGCCTGGTGTCCTTGCATGTTGCAGGGACGATCATTGACAGAAGGGACTCGATTCTGTCGCTTTGCACCTCGGAATCGGCCTAGGGTAAGTACCGATAGGTGAAACTGCGGGTCGGATCAACAATCCGCTCACTCAGTTTGTTCCGTTGTTTGGAACTTTTCAAGGAGACACCCGATGATCACCCGCAGACAATTCGCGGCAGCCGCCGCTGCGACGGGCACCCTGCTCGCCACTGGTCGCGCTGGTGTCCCCCAAGATCCGCGACTGGTGGGGCTGCGAACCGATTCAGCTCCCTGACTGACAAGCACAACACCATGACCACTGCCCGACAAGCCGCCATCACCGGGGTGTTCCCGGTCCTTCCCACCCCCTTCGACGCTGCGGGCGCACCCGATGCCACCGGCCTGGCGACACTGGTGCGTTACCTGCTGCGCAGCGGGGTCGACGGCATGACCTTTCCCGGTGTGGCCAGCGAGGTCGCCACGCTCAGCGAGTCCGAGCGCGCGGAGTTGACGGCACTGGTCATCCGCGAGGTGGCCGGCCGTGTACCGGTGGTCGCGGGCGTCAGCAGCAACGACCCCGCGGTCACCCTGCGGCTGGCGCGTCTGGCGGCAGAGCAGGGCGCTGCGGCGCTGATGGTCGCAGCACCCGCAGCGCTGAAGACTGCCTCAGAGCAGATCGCCCACTTCCAGGCCCTCGCAGCGGCAGTGCCGGGCACGGCGCTGATGCTGCAGAACGTGCCGCCGCCTGCCGGCGCAGGGCTGGATCCGGCCGTTCTGCTGGAGATCCTGGCCGCCGTGCCGGAAATACGCTACATCAAGGAAGAGGCCCTGCCCAGCGGGCAGCGGCTCACCGAGGTGCTGGCCCATGCGCCGGCCTCGCTGCTGGGGGTGCTCGGCGGCGCGGGTGGGCGCTACATCACCGACGAACTGCGCCGGGGCGCCTGCGGCACCATGCCGGCGATCGAACTGGCAGAGGTGCATGTGCGACTTTTCGCATCCCACCGCGCGGGGGACGTCGCCGCAGTGCGCCAATTGTTCACGCGCATGCTGCCGGTGCTCAACATCCAGGCCGTGTTCCGCTGGTCCCTGACCAAACATGTGCTGCACAGCCGTGGGCTGATCCGCCACACCGGCCAGCGCACCGCCGGCCCCCTGCTCGACGCGATGGACCGGCAGGATGTCGACGCCTTCATGGCCGACATGGCCGACCTGCTGCTCACACCCGCTGACCTGGCCGCCCTGCACACAGGACCTGCGCATGTCACGACTTGAGTTGCGCCAGGTCACCGAGACCTTCACCGACACCACGGTGATCCACGGGGTGGACCTGCAGGTGGCCGATGGCGAGTTCTGCGGGTTTGTCGGCCCATCGGGCTGCGGCAAGTCGACCCTGCTGCGCATGATCGCCGGGCTGGAGGAATGCACCAGCGGGCAGGTGCTGTTCGACCAGGCGGATGACACCGACGACCAACCGGCCAATCGCGGCATCGCGATGGTGTTCCAGTCCTATGCCCTGTACCCGCACATGACGGTGGCGGCCAACATGGGATTGGGCCTGAAGATCGCCAAGAGGCCACAGCGCGACATCGCCGCCAAGGTGGCCACCGCCGCGAAAACACTGCAGATCGAGCACCTGCTGGAGCGCCGCCCGAAGGTCCTCTCCGGCGGCCAGCGCCCCTGCCATCCAGCGAGAACACCATGTCCAGTTGTCCCCTGATCCGCAGCGTCGAGTCCTTCATCATCTCGATCCCGCGCGACACCCCCTACCTCGGCCCGCTCGGTCCCGGTGAATCGATCAACCCGCGCGGTTACCTGATCCGCCAGGGCAACCGGGCGATCTATCCCAGCACCGACATGTCGGTGCTGATCAAGATCACGGCCGACGATGGCACGGTGGGGTGGGGCGAAACCTACGGCATCGTCGCGCCGGACGCCGTCACCAGCATCATCGACGACGTGCTGGGGCCGGTGATGGTCGGGCGCGACCCGCGCGATGCGGTGGTCATCCAGGAAGACCTGTACGACCTGATGCGGGTGCGCGGCTTCTTCGGCGGGTATTACGTCGACGCGATCGCGGGCGTGGACATCGCGGTGTGGGACCTGTTCGGCAAACTGGTGGGCCAACCGGTCGTCAAGCTGCTCGGCGGCCAGCGCATGGCGCAGATTCCGGCCTATGTGTCCGGCCTGCCACGCGCAACGCTGGACCAGCGGCTGGAGCTGGCCCGCGAGTTCCGCGCGCGTGGTTTCGACGCGTTCAAGTACGCCGCCGCCGTGTCGCAGGAGGGCATCGTGCGCGAAATGCGGGTGTTGCGCGAAGGCCTGGGGCCGGACGTCAAGCTCATGGTCGACCTGCACTGGAAGTTCACCGCCCAGGAGGCGATCCAGCTGATCGACCAGCTCGCGCCCTATCAGCCGTATTTCGTCGAGGCGCCCTGCCAGCCGGAAGACATCGAAGGACAAGCCCATGTCGGCGCGTCCATCAAGGTGCCGCTGGCGCTGGGCGAGGAATGGCGCACCGTGTTCGAGGTGCGGCCCCGGCTGGAGCGGCGCAGCATGTCCATCATCCAGCCCGAGATGGGCCACACCGGCATCAGCCAGTTCATGCAGATCGCGCGCATGGCCAATGCCTTCCATGTGAAGGTGATTCCGCATGCCAGCATCGGCATCGGCATCTTCCAGGCGGCCAGCCTGCATGCCACGGCGGCCCTGCCGAACTGCCCGATGCATGAGTACCAGCATTCGGTGTTCGACCGCAACCTGCAGTATGTGAAGACCACCATGCGCTGTGCCAACGGGCAGTTCACCCTGCCGGAAGGCCCCGGCCTGGGGACCGAGCCCCACGAGGACGTCTGGCAGTACCTGCGCAAGAAGGGTTCTGCATGACGGTGCCGGCGTTTTCCGGGGTCTACCCCATCCTGTACGCCTTCTACGACGCACAGGGGCACCTCGACGATGGCCTGATGCGCCTGCAGGTCGAGAAATGCATTGCCACCGGCGCGGACGGCATCGCCGTGCTGGGCCTGGTGACGGAAGTCCACAAGCTCGACGTGAACGAGCGCCGCCACCTGGTCGAGGTCGTGGGCCGGGCCATCGGTGGCCGCGTGCCCTATGCGGTGACCATCGGCGAGCAGTCGGTGCACGGGCAGGTCGAGTTCGCCCGCATGGCGCAGGACAACGGCGCGTCCTGGGTGATCCTGCAGCCGCCCTCGCTCAAGGGCTACCCGGAGGCGGAGTACCTGCGTTTCCTCGGCGCGGTCGCCCGGCAGGTGGACCTGCCGGTGGCCGTGCAGAACAACCCGGTCAACATGGATGTCTCGCTGTCCAATGCGGGCCTGCTGAAGCTGCGCGAGGAGCACCCCAACATCACCATGCTCAAGGGCGAAGGCCCGGCGGTCGGGGTGGCCGAGCTGGTGCGCGCGGCCGAGGGCCGGTATGCAGTGTTTGCCGGGCACGGCGGCAAGGAGTACATCAGCAACATACTGTCGGGGTGCGTGGGCCTGATTCCGGCACCCGACTGCCTGGAGCAGCAGCTGCTGCTGCACCGACTGCTCGCCAGCGGCCGCCTGGCCGAGGCCGAGGCGCTGCATGCGCGCCTGCTGCCCCTGATCCTGTTCATGACGCAGTCGGTGCCGCACCTGCTGTGTTACGGCAAGCGCCTGTTCGCGTCGCGGATCGGCATCGCCGAAGTCCACGCAAGGGCACCCGAGCTGCAGCCCACCGCGTTTGGGCTGGCGGAGGTTCACCGGATGTCCCAGGGGTGGGGTCCGCTGTAAGTTGTGTTCTTTGACCTTTCAACCATTCCAAGGAGACAGACCATGCGCAGACAATTCCTGACCCTTCTTCCGGCCCTGGTGCTGGCGTCGCTCGGTATCGCACCGGTGGCGCAGGCGCAGGACGCGGCGAGCTTTCCGAACAAGCCGATCCGGTTGATCGTGCCGGTGCCGCCCGGTGGCGCGGCTGACGCGATGGCGCGCCTGGTGGCCGACCATCTGCAGGCCAAATGGGGCCAGCCGGTTCTGGTGGACAACAAGCCCGGTGCGGCCTCTGCGGTCGGCCTGGGCCTGCTGGCCAAGGCACCGGCCGATGGCTACACCATCGGCATGGGCAATATCGCCGCCAACGCCATCAACCCGGCGCTGCAACCTGCCAACTTTCCGTTCCACCCGGTCAAGGACTTTGCCGCCATCTCGCTGATCGGGGTGACGCCGCTGATCCTGGTGGTGAACGCCGAGAAGGTGCCGGCGCGCACCGTGGCCGAGTTCATCGCCTACCTCAAGGCCAACCCCGGCAAGATCGCCTACGGCTCCTCGGGCACCGGCTCCTCGCTGCATATCGGCATGGAGCTGTTCCTGCAGAAGACCGGCACCACCATGCTGCATGTGCCCTACAAGGGCTCGGCGCCCATGATGACCGACCTGCTCGGCGGCCAGGTGCTCGCCTCGATGGACGCCGCCACCACCTCCTGGCCGCAGGTGCAGGCCGGCAAGCTGCGGGCGCTGGGGGTGGCCGGGCCGGAGCGCGCCTTCTTCGCGCCCGAGCTGCCGCTGCTGCGCGACATGGTCAGCGGCTTCGACGTGAAGCCCTGGCATGGCCTGATGGCGCCTGCCGGCACGCCACCGGCGATCGTCAACAAGATCTCCGAGGAGGTGCAGGCCTTCTTGCGCACGCCGCCCGCGATGGCCAGGCTGCAGGCCCTGGGTGTCATCCGGGTCGGCAACAGTGCGGCCGAGTTCCAGTCCTTCATGGGCAGCGAGTTCGAGCTGTACAAGAAGATCATCCAGGACGCCGGGATCAAGGCGGAGTGAGCACCGCCAGGCCGCCCCAGGGGGCTTGGCACCGCAGCGCGCCGCGCGAAGGCAATCCGGCGAACCCGTGCCCGCGCTCCATCCACTGCAAATCGTGGGCATGCGCCACTGGAAGGTGGCCATGCCCTTCGTGTCCGCGCTCGAATGGGGGTCAGGCAAGCGGCCGGCTGCCACCCGGCTGATCGTGGAGCTTCGCCTGGCCAATGGCCAGGTCGGTTATGGCGAGACGATGTGGGACGCGGTGGGGCACAGCACCGGGCAGCCGCTGCACGCCCTGTGGAGTGGCGCCCACCGGCAGCAGGTGCAGGTGGCACTGGACGAATCTGCCTACACGCTGGCCGATGTCGGCAACATCGTACGGGCCGGGGCCGCCGACGTGGTCCTGCTCGACCCGCACGAGATCGGTGGCCTGTGGCAGACGATCAAGGCGGCGGCGGTGGCTGAATCGGTCGGCATCCCGGTGACGCTGCACAGCGGCGGCGAACTGGGGTTCTCGCAGGCCGCCTATGTGCACCTGGCGGCCAGCATCCCGAACCTGTCCATCTCGATCGACTGCGAGCGGGCCTATCTGTCGGGCGATGTCGTCCACACACCACCACCGCTGCAGGATGGCGCATTCGCGCTGCCCCAGGGCCCCGGGCTCGGCGTGACAGCCGATCTGGAGCACATCGCCCACCATGCCGTGGACAGGATCCAGGGTGCCTATCTGGATGCCGCGCGTCCGGGCTGGTTCTCGACCAAGCCGGCATACTAGCCCCCCACCCTTGCAACGATTGGATACCGTGACACCTCCTGCATTGATCGCCCTGGACTGGGGCACCTCGAACCTGCGCGCCAGCCTGCTGGATGCTGGCGGCGCGACCCTTGAAACCCGCAGCGCGCCCGGCGGCGTGATGGCCGTGCAGGACGGCCGCTTTGCAGAAGCCCTGCTGGCCCTGTGCGGCGACTGGATCACGCACCACGACTGCCCGCTGATCGCCAGCGGTATGGTGGGCAGCCGCCAGGGCTGGAAGGAGGCGCCTTACCTGGCCTGCCCGGCGAGCCAGGCCGAGGCTGCGCGGCAGTTGTCCACCGTCGTGGTGGACGCGTCAACCGGCCGCCAGTTGCATATCGCGGCAGGCCTGCAATGCCTGGATGACCGTGGGCAGTTCGATGTGATGCGCGGCGAAGAGACACAGATCTGGGGCGCAGACCTGCCCGACGGCAGTTGCTGCGTTCTGCCCGGCACCCACAGCAAATGGGCCTGGCTGGGCACGCAGGGCAGCATCCGCCATTTCCAGACCTTCATGACCGGCGAGCTGTATGGGCTGCTCACGAAGCACGGCATCCTGGGCCGCCTGATGGCCTTTGGCGCCAGTCGGCCGGAGGATTTCCTGGCCGGCGTGCGGCTTGGCCTGCAGGGCCATGCCAGCCTTTCCCACACGATTTTCGCGGCCCGCACGGCCGGGCTGATGGGGCGGGTGGCGCCGGAAGGCTTGCCCGACTACCTCTCGGGCATCCTGATCGGCGGAGAGATCGGCGCGGCCTGCGCCGGCATGACCGCCGCGCAATGCGCTGCCGGCGTGGTGCTGATCGGCGATGACGATCTGTGCGACCGGTATGCCCAGGCGCTGGAGCTGCACGGCGTCCCCTCGCGCCGTGCGCCTGCGGGAACCACCACCGCCGGGCAGTGGCGCATTGCCAGCGCAGCGGGTCTGGTCCGGGCCGCCTGACCCGGCCGCGCCATGGCCTCACGGTGGACATGCGCGCGAGCAGCGAACTCGACCATCTGCAGGTCTATCGCCCCCCGGGCGTGCCCTGGCTGTGTGCAGAGCCGGTGTCGCAGGCCACCGGCGCCTGGAGCCTGCCGCAGGTGCACCAGGCCAGCGCCGGGTTGCGCTGGCTGCCGCCGGGCGGGGAGTTCCAGGGCTGGATGGCGCTGTCGGTCAGCGCAGGGTGAATGCGGGGCTTGCCGGATTCACCAGCCGGATTCACCAGCCGGGTGTACCTGCCTTCAGCGCCCGCTGAACTTCGGCGTTCGCTTCTCGAAGAAGGCGCTGATCGCTTCCCGGGCGTCCTCCGACCGCAGGACGCGCACCTGGTGCAATGCCTCCATCGCCACCATGTCTTCGGCTGTGCGAGTCTCCGCCGCATTCAGATTGGCCTTGATGAACCGGTATGCGAGCGGTGGGCCATCGGCCAGTCGGCGCGCAAAGCCCATGACCTCGGTCTCCAGCTCGGTGTCGGGGACAACCTTGTTGACCAGCCCGATCGCGCGTGCTTCGTTGGCCGGGACGCGGTCGGCGAAAAAGAACAGTTCGCGGGCCTTGGCCACGCCAACCAGCTTGGTGAGGTAGTAACTGGCACCCAGTTCGCCAGAGACCCCGATACGGGCGAATGCGGTCGAGAAGAATGCGGTCTCGGAGACGATGCGGAAATCGCAGGCGGCCGCCAGCGCCGTGGCAGCGCCGACGCAGGCACCGCGCACCATGGCAATCGTGGGCTTGGGCATCCCGTGCAGCAGCAGGGGCCCCTCGCTGGCGCGCCGGGTACGTTCAGCCGAGTGGTCGATGTCGTTCCAGACCGGATCGTCCTTCCATTGAACCCACTGCGGGTCGTTGCGGTCGATGGTCTCGAACTCCTTGATGTCGCCGCCGGCACAGAAGGCCTTGCCGGCTCCGCCAAGCACGACGACACGTACGTCTGGGGCGGCGGCAGCCTCGCGCAGCCGGTCATTGAGTTCGCGTGTCATCGAGATCGTGAGGCCGTTCATGGCCGCGGGGCGGTTGAGGGTGACCGTCAGGATGCCGTTGTCGAGGTGGGTCAGGATGTCGGTGGTCATGGGCTGTCTCCGGGTGGTGGGCGAGGCGTTTCGGGCCTTGGCCGGCGCATGACATATGCCCGACAGCAGGCTGTTTTGCTTTCCTAGTCAAACTCACTATACTGCACTTGACCGACCTCATGGAGTCGTGTTTGTGGTGGCAACTGCGGGCCCATCCAGACACCAGCCTGGAGACACCAGGGGCTTCAGGAGGACCGGCATGCGGGCATCGCCGCATGACCCAACCCGCCACCGGAGCAAAACGGATGAAAACCAAGAGCCAGATCTACAAGGACTCCCTGGATGCCTGGGGCCGCGGCGACGTGGAGGGCATGGCCGCACCCTACCACGACGATATCGTGTGGTACCCGAACCGCTCCATGCGCCCGGTCAAGGGCAAGGCCGCGATGCTGGAGTTCATGGCCAAGTTCGGTGCCGGCATGAGCAACCAGCACTACGTGCAGACGCTGATGATCGAGAAGGACAACATGCTGTTCGTCGAAGGCACCGAGAACTACACGAAGAACGGCCGCCAGATCAGCGTGCCCTATGCCGGCGTGGTGGAGTTCGAGGGCGACAAGATCATCGCCTGGCGCGACTACTTCGACCTCAAGTCGCTCGAAAAGCAACTCGCGGGCTGAACCGTCGCGCGGTGCGGTTGCCCACGCGCACCCGCGCCGCTGTGTCAGTCCCGCAGTTTCTCGCGCTTGACCACGATGCCAGCGGCATCGCGGTCCCAGGTGTCAGAGGTCACCCCTTCCTTGCGAAGTTCGACCTTCTGGATCTTGTTCGTGGGTGTCTTGGGCAAGGCCGGCAGGATGCGCACATAGCGAGGCACCATGAAATGCGCCATGCGCGGAATCAGGAACTGCAGCAGTTCAGCCGGGTCGATGTTGGCGCCCGGCTTGGGCGCCACGACGACCATCACGTCATCCTCGCCCCCCAGGTTGGCCGCCGGAATGGCCCCGGCCTCCTGCACGGCCGGATGGGCCAGCACCTCGCGCTCGACCTCCAGCGACGAGATGTTTTCTCCGCGTCGGCGGATCGCATCCTTGGCCCGGTCGACGAAATAGAAGTTGTTGTCGGCGTCGCGGCGGAACACATCGCCGGTGTGGAACCAGCCGTTGCGCCAGGCCCGGGCCGTCGCCTCGGGCATGCCGTTGTAGCCGGTGGTCATCGACCAGGGCAGGTCGGAGCGCAGGATCAGTTCGCCCGTCTGGCCCACGGGCACCTCGATGTCATGTTCATCGACGAGGCGGCATTCGATGCCGGCACGCGGCTTGCCGCAGCTGCCGAAGGCGCGGGTGTCGAGTTCTGCCACCAGCGGCACCGACACTTCGGTCATGTTGAAGCCGGTCATGTAGCGGAACCCGTAACGCTCGGCCAGCAGCACCGTCTGCGGTGTCACCGGGCCCAGCGTGACGATCTTCAGCGGGTTGTCCCGTTCGCCCTCTGCGGGCGGCGCCTTGGCCAGGAAGTCGGTCATCGCGCCGATCAGGCCCGAGGTGGTGGTGCACCGGTGTTTGCGGATCTGCTCCCAGAAGGTGCGGCTGTCGAAGCTGTCGACCAAGTAGAACGAAGCCCCTCGCACCAGTGCCGTGAAGATCGAGTTGGTACCCCCGACATGGAACATTGGCAGGTTCACGAGAATGCGGTCGTCCGGCCCCATGTAACCGTACGAGAGCACACCCGAGGCATACAACTGCAGGTAGGACGCCAGCACCCCCTTGCTGGGACCGGTGGTCCCGGAGGTGTAGATGATCCCATAGGTGTCCCAGGGCTGTACCACGGGGACCGAACCCAGCGCCGCTGCATCGCCGTCCAGGGCGCCAGCGCCCAGCAGGCGCCGGTTGCCTGGCGCGGGGCCCTCGTAGTCACCCACGCAGACCAGGGTATCGACCTGCGCAAGGTCGATGTCATGCAGCCTTTCCATGAGTCGCGCGTGACAGACCAAAATCTTGGCGCCGGCATTGCGCACCACATGCGCCAGCAGGTTGCCGCGGAACGAGGTGTTGATCGGGCAGTACACGGCGCCCAGGTAGTTGGCGGCAAACCAGACCAGGAGCATGGTCTTGCCATTGGGCAGCCAGACGCCGACGGAGTCGCCCTGGCCCACACCGAGCTGGCGCAATGCCTGCGCGGTGGCAAGCACCCGTTGACGGGTTTCCTGCCAGGCCCACTGCTCGCCGTCCTCGAACACGGCGAACACGCGCTGCGGGGTGGTCGCCGCCCAGTGGTCCAGCAATGGCGCGAGCACCGAGCGCTCGCGCGCCGGCATGGCCGGGTTGAACCAGGGTGGATTGAAGTCACCTTCTATGTACATGGCAGTCTCCTGGGGGGCGATGCGCCCCGGCATCCCATCAGGCTCTGCATCCCGGCCTGCCCGAAATTATGGTCCACGCGGGCCCGGCGCCAGTGGCGCCAAGATGACAGGCAGCCTGTGCTGCCAGCTTGCACAATCGCGGTCCCCGGCATGACCGCACACCCCGAAAGCAGCCCCACATGAACCTTCAGCAACTTCGCAAGATCATGGTCTTCTACGGCCGCTTCACCCCGAGCTATACCCAGGTCGGCTACCGGGCACGCAGCCTGCTGTGGCGCGACCCGAAGGCCGACTTCAGCGGCCAGCGCTGGGTCGTCACCGGGGCTTCGGGCGGCCTGGGGCGTTTCATCGCGCTGGAGGCGGCACGGCTCGGCGCCAATGTCACTGCGGTGGCGCGCAACCAGTCGCGGCTCGACCAGGTGGTGGCGGACGCAAAGGCCCAGGGCATCTCGCGCATCGACACCATGCTGTGCGACTTTTCGCTGCAGACAGACACCCAGCGTCTGGTCCGCGAACTGGCGGCCGACGCGCGCAAGATCGACGTGCTCATCAACAATGTGGGCCTGCTCAACCATGCCCACACGATCACGGCGGAGGGGCGCGAGCACAGCTTCACGACCAACCTGCTGAGCCACTATGTATTGACCGAGGGCCTGATCCGCGCCGACGCCTTCCGCAAGGGGCGCCCGCTGGTGATCAACATGACCTCGGGTGGCGGCTACAACGTCGCGCTGAGCACCCGCGCCCTCAACACGCTGGACCCGAAGAAGTTCAACGGCACGCTGGCCTATGGGTGGCACAAGCGCGCGCAGATGGTGCTCAACCAGCACTGGCGCGACACCCACGGCCCGCGCGGCCTCACCTTCTACGTGATGCACCCTGGCTGGGCCGACACCGATGGCGTGAAGACCGCGCTGCCGCGATTCCGGGAAATCCTCCAGTCGATCCTGCGCGACGCGAAGTCAGGCACCGACACCGCGCTCTGGCTGGCAGCGGTGCGCCCGGCCCAGCGCGAGGAGGAAAGCGTCTGGTTCGACCGCAAGCAGCGCGTAGCCCATGTCTACCCGCATACCCGCATCAGCAAGGACACGCCACAGACCCTGGTGGCCTGGCTGGACAAGGAAGTGGCGCGTTTCGCCGATGTGGCCTAGTGCAGCGGTTGTTCACGCGGCTTGGACGGGTTGTCCCGGGCAAGTGCGCTATTGCGGCTCTATGCCGACCTTCTTCACCAGCGCGGCGTAACGCGTCAGCTCGCTCTGGAACATGCGCTGGGCCTGTTCCGTGCTGGTGATCGCGATCGTGTTGCCCTGCTTGGCCATCGTGTCCTTCACGCCCGCGTCGTTGAAAGCCGCCACCACGCCGTCGTGGATGCGCTTCACGTCGGCGCCGCTCATGCCCTTGGGGCCGATCACCGCGAACCAGGCTTCCATCACATAGTCCGTGAGGCCCTGTTCCACGAAGGTCGGCACCTCGGGGGCAGCGGCGATGCGCTTGTCGCCACACATGCCGATGGCCCGCAGCGCGCCGGACTTGATGTGCTGCTGCACGCTGGGCAGCGCCACCACGCCGAAGTCGATCTGGCCGCCGAGCAGGTCGGTCACCATCGGGCCGACACCCTTGTACGGAATGTGCTTGGCGGAGACCTTGGCCACGTCCACGAACATCTCGGCCGCCAGGTGCAGGATGGTGCCGGTACCGCCCGAGCCGAAGTTGTAGCCATCGGGCCGGGCCTTCAGCGCGGCGATGAAGTCGCGGCTGTTGGTCGCCGTGACCTTCTGCGGATTCACCACCAGCACCATCGGGGTGCTGCCGATCACCGCGATCGGCGTGAAATCACCCGGCATGCTGAATGGCAGGCTCTTCATCACGCTGGGGAAGATCACGACATTGTTCGACACCACCGACAGCGTGAAGCCGTCCGGCGGGTTCTTGGTCAGCGCCTGCAGGCCGATCACGCCGCTGGCGCCGGCCTGGTTCTCGACGACGACCGGGTGCCCGAGCGACTTGGCCAGGGCCGGGGCAGCCGATCGGGTGATCGCATCCACGCCGGAGCCGGTCGCGTTGGGCAGGATGAACTTGATGGTGCGGTCCGACTGGGCCTGCACGGGTGCGCCGATGGCGGCGGTGGCGGCAGCGACCCAGGTCATGGCCTGTCGGCGGTTCAGGGAGGGGATCATGGTGTCTCTTTCTTCAAGGTGGGGGGAGGGAACGGAAAACGGAGGGGTACGAATGGCGGCACGATCAGGCCACCGCCTGTGCGTCGCGCAGCCGGGCGATCTCGTCCACCGACAGGCCCAGCCCGGCCAGCAGTTCATCGGTGTTTTCGCCCTGCAGCGGCGGGTGCGAGCGCACGCCCAGGCGCTGGCCATCCATGGTGAACGGCAGCAGCGCCGTCTGCGCCAACTGGCCGGCGCGCGGGCCATCGGGGATACGCACCTCGGCCAGGCCGCCGGTCGCCTGCAGGTGTGGGTCGTCGAACAGGTCCTGCGGCTTCGCGATGGGCGCAAAGGGCAGGCCGGCCTGTTCGAAGATGGCCGAGAGCTCGGCCGCGCCGTAGGCGGCGAGCCGTTCGCGCAGCACCGGCAGCAGGGTGGGGCGCATCGTCACGCGCTCGTTGTTGGTGGCATACCGTGCATCGGCCAGCAGGTCGGCGAAGCCAAGCGCATCGCAGAAGGTGCGCCACTGGGCATCGCTGACAGCGGCCAGGAATATCTGCTCGCCGTCCCGGACGGTGAACACGTCGTACACCGACCAGGCCGAGATGCGGTTGGGCATCGGCTCCGCGGCGACGCCGGTGATGGCGTACTGCATCATGTGCTGCCCCACCAGGAACACGTTGTTCTCGTACAGCGCCGACTGCACCTCCTGGCCGCGGCCGGTGATGCCGCGCTGGATCAGCGCGCCCAGGATGCCGATGGCGCCGAACATGCCGCCCATGATGTCGTTGACACTGGTCCCCGCGCGCAGCGGGTCGCCGGGGCGGCCGGTCATGTAGGCCAGGCCGCCCATCATCTGCACCACTTCGTCCAGCGCGGTGCGGTGCTCGTACGGGCCGGGCAGGAAACCCTTCAGGCTGGCATAGACCAGGCGCGGATCGTTGGCCGACAGGCTGGCATGGTCCAGGCCGTACTTGGCCATGGTGCCGGGCTTGAAGTTCTCGGCCACCACATCCGCGCTGGCGCACAGGCGGCGCGCCAGCGCCGCTCCTTCCGGATGCTGGAGGTTGATGCGGATGCTCTTCTTGTTGCGGTTGAACATCGGGAAGAAGCCGGCGCCCGAGCCCAGCAGGTGCCGGGTGCGGTCGCCCTCGATCGGCTCGACCTTGATCACCTCGGCACCCATGTCGGCCAGGACCATGCCGCAGGTCGGGCCCATCACCATGTGGGTGAACTCGACGACTCGCAGGCCAGCGAGCGGCAGGGCAGTGGCTGCACGAGGTGTATCGGCGGCGCTCACGCGACGGCCTCTGGCCAGGGAATCGTCGGCATCGGGAATGTCTCCTGCATCAACATGACATGCAGTTTAGGTGTTTCGAGGCTCTCCGTAGGCGGCTGCCCGCCAGCACATCACCCGTCCAGAATGGAATCACTTCGATCGCACTTGTCTCTCTGACCGTCCTGATGGTCGCGGTGCTCTAGTGTGGCAATCGGCGCGCATGACCATGACGGTGGCATGTGGGCCCTGGCCATGAACGCAGCCTGTGAACCCCTGTTCCCCAGCCGTGCGCCAGCCCTCGTGCGCCGACAACTGGCGGACACGTGCCTGACGCGGGCCGACGCCGCTCCGCTGCGCGACGGCGTGTCCACCGACGGGATCACGCCGGTGGCGATCCTGGGCCACTACGATGCGCGCCTGCAGGTGGTGGTGTTCGAAGACCGCTCCTCCCATTTGCAGGTGTTCCTGCAATACGGCACCACTGCGGTGCGCGACTACTGCCGCGGCCAGGTCTGGCTGGCCAGCCCACCCACCGTGATAGCCAGTGCGCTGGCGGGTGAGCTGGTGTCCTGGCAACAGCTGCGCGTGCGGGTTCAGCAAGCCTCGCGGCGCAGCACCACGTCACCGCAGGGGTAGGCAACGCAGGGCAGGACACAGCCGGCCTGCTTTTCCTCGGCGCTCAGGCCCGGCCAGTCGATGGTGTAGCGCACGCTGCCGCTGACCAGCTGCCCGATGCAGGTGCGGCAGGTGCCGTTGCGGCAGGAGCTCGGCCAGTCGAGGCTGCCCATTTCCAGGGCTGTCAGCAACGGCTCGTGGGACCAGGCATCGCACTGCGCATCGCCTGGGGTGACGCGGGCCGTGAAAAGCTGCGGGGCCCTTTCGTCGGGCGCACCGTCGGCGCGCGGTTGGTTCGGGCAGACCGGCTCTGCCACCACTCACGCATCCACAGCTTCAAGCTGCCCGGACAGATCCAGCCAGCGGTCTTCCATCTGCTTGAGCTCGTCGTTGACCGTCTTCAGGCGCCGGCCAAGCTCGGCGATCTCGGAGGGCCGCACGGCCTGGACCAGATGCCCCTCCAGCGATGCGCCTTCGCCATTGAGCACCTGTATGCGCGCCTCGACGGCCTCCAGCTCGGAGCGCAGCGGCGCGACCGAGCGCGCCGGCCTGGCGGAGCGCTTGCCCTGTACCCTGGGCACGGGCTCGCTGGCCTGCCTGACCGCCTCGCGCTGGCGCTTGGCTTCGTCGAGCAGGTAGCGCTGGTAGTCGTCCAGGTCGCCATCGAAAGGCGCCACCCCCCCGCGCGAGACCATCCAGAATTCGTCGCAGACCGAGCGCAGCAGCGCGCGGTCGTGGCTCACCAGCATCACCGTTCCTTCGAACTCGTTGAGCGCCATGGCCAGCGCCTCGCGGGTGGCCAGGTCGAGGTGGTTGGTGGGCTCGTCGAGCAGCAGCAGGTTGGGGCGCTGCCAGACGATCATGCACAGCACCAGCCGGGCCTTCTCGCCGCCGCTCATGCTGCCCACCGCCTGCTTGACCATGTCGCCGCCGAAGTTGAAATTGCCCAGGAAACTGCGCAGGTCCTGCTCGCGGGTGGCCTGCCCGGCGATCTTGCCTGCGGCGGTCATGTCGCGCACCAGGCTGATCATGTGCTCCAGCGGGCTGTCTGCCGGACGCAGCACATCGAGCTCCTGCTGCGCAAAGTAGCCGATGTTCAGCCCCTTGCCCTCGGTGATGTCGCCGCCGATCGGCGCCAGCGTGCGGGCCACCGTCTTGACCAGGGTCGACTTGCCCTGGCCGTTGGCGCCCAGGATGCCGATGCGCTGGCCTGCCAGCACGGAACGGCTCACATTGCGCACGATGATCGTGGGTGCCGTGCCCGCTGGCGCATCGCCGGGCGCCGGATATCCGAAGCTGACACCCTGCATCGACAACATCGGGTTGGGCAGGTTGGCCGGCTCGCGGAACTCGAAGCTGAAGTCGGCCTCGGCCAGCAGCGGCGCGATCTTCTCCATGCGGTCGAGCGCCTTCACACGGCTCTGGGCCTGCTTGGCCTTGCTGGCCTTGGCCTTGAAGCGGGCGATGAACTTCTGCAGGTGCGCGATCTTTTCCTGCTGCTTGGCGAAGGCGTTCTGCTGCAGCTCCATCTGTTCGGCCCGCATGTCCTCGAACTTGCTGTAGTTGCCGCTGTAGCGCACCAGCTTGGCCATGTCGATGTGCAGCGTGACGTTGGTCACCGCATCGAGAAACTCGCGGTCGTGGCTGATCACCAGCAAGGTGCCTTCGTAGCGCTTGAGCCAGGTTTCCAGCCAGACCAGGGCGTCCAGATCCAGGTGGTTGGTGGGTTCGTCGAGCAGCAGCAGGTCGGAGGGGCACATCAGCGCCCGCGCCAGCTGCAGCCGCATGCGCCAGCCACCGGAGAAACTGTTGACCGGGTTGTCCAGTTCGGTGGTCTTGAAGCCGAGTCCGAGGATCAGCGCCTGCGCCCGTGCGGGCGCATCGTGGGCGCCGGCATCGTGCAGCTCCATGTAGGCATGCGCCATGCGGTCGCCGTCGTCGCCGGCCTCCGCCGCCTGCACCTCGGCCTGGGCCGCCAGCAGGCGCGTGTCGCCTTCGACCACGAAATCGGTGGCCCCCTGGGCGGTCTCCGGCATGTCCTGCGCCACCTGGCCCATGCGCCACTGGGCGGGCAGGCTGTAGTCGCCCGCATCCTCGTGCAGCGAGCCGTTGAGCAGCGCGAACAGCGAGGACTTGCCGGCCCCGTTGCGGCCCACCAGGCCGACCTTCTCGCCGGGGTTGAGCGTCACGGACGCGTTGTCGAGCAGCACCTTGGCGCCACGGCGCAAGGTCACGTTTTTCAGGGTGATCATGGGGATGGATTGTGCCGGGGGCGCACACCCCCGTCAGGGGAGGGGTAGGCCGTCAGCGCGGCCCGGGTGATCACGCAGACCTGGTCGTCACCGGCGCTGGTGTCCTGCCACAGGGCTTGCAGGTCGGGAAAGGCGCACTCGAAATTGGCGCGCTCATGGCCGATCTCGAGCACCAGCAGGGCGCCGGCCGCCAGGAACGGGGGCAGGTCGCACAGCAGGCGGCGCACGAAGTCCATGCCATCGGCGCCGCCGGCCAGGGCCAGTACCGGCTCGGCGCGGTACTCCGCCGGCAGGGCCGCCATGCTGCCGGCGTTGACATAGGGCGGGTTGCAAAGCACCAGATCGTAGACGCCGTCCAGCGGCGCGCAGCCGTCACCCTCGAGCAGCCGGACGCGCTCCACCAGATGGTGCCGCTCGAGATTCCTGTGGGCCAGTGACAGGGCGTCGGCGGAGATGTCGGCGCCATCCACCCGGGCCCGCGGCCAGTGCAGCGCCGCATGGATCGCGAGGCTGGCGCCACCCGTGCACAGGTCCAGCACCCGCTGCGGGGGACGGGCGAACCAGTGGTCCAGTGCGCCAGCAACCACCAGCTCGGCGATCAGGCTGCGCGGCACGATCGCCCGCGCGTCGGCATGGAAGGCCAGCCCTTGCAGCCATGCTTCGCCGATCAGGTAGGCGGCAGGCAGCCGGCTGGCGATCCGCCGGGCGATCAGCTGGTCCACCGCATGCTGCTGCGGTGCGCCGAGCTGGGCTTGTCGCGGGTCCTCCAGGTCGGTATCCAGAGGCAGCCCGAGGCGCCACAGGACCAGCCAGGCGGCTTCATCGAAGGCGTTGGTCGTGCCGTGCCCGAACGACACCCCCGCCGCATCGAGCCGGTCCGACGCCGCCTCCACCAGTTCGAGCAAGGTCATGCCGACGCGTCGTGGTGCAGGTTTTCGAGGATGCGGCGGTAGATGTTCTTCAATACATCCACGTCGTCGCGGCGCACATGCTCGTCAATCTGGTGGATCGAGGCGTTGGGCGGGCCGAATTCGACCACCTGCGGACAGATCCGGGCGAGGAAACGCGCATCGCTGGTGCCGCCGGTCGTGGACAACTGGGCGTCCAGGCCGGTCTCGGCATGGATGGCCTCCCGCACGGCCGTGACCAGCGAGCCGCTGTCCGTGACGAACGGCTCTGCGCCAAGCGTCCAGACCACCTGGCCCGGCACCCCGTGGCGGGTCAGGATGTCCTGCACACGCTGCTGGAGCGATTCCGGCGTGGATGCGGTCGAGAAGCGGAAGTTGAAATCGAGCGTCGCAGAGCCGGGTACTACGTTGCCCGCGCCCGTCCCCGCGTTCAGGTTGCTGACCTGGCAGGTGGTCGGAGGAAATGACGGCGTGCCGGCATCCCAGTGCGTCGCCACCAACTCGGCCAGCGCCGGCGCCAGCAGGTGCACGGCATTGCGCGCCAGTTGAGGGTAGGCGACATGCCCCTGGACGCCCTCGACCGTCAGGCGCCCGCTCAGGCTGCCCCGGCGCCCGTTCTTGATCATGTCGCCCACCCGGGCAACCGACGTGGGTTCGCCCACCACGCAGTAGTCGACCTGTTCACCGCGCTGGCGCAGCAGGTCGCAGACCCGCACCGTGCCGTCGCGCGCAGGGCCTTCCTCGTCGCTGGTCAGCAGGAAACCGATCGAGAGGCTGGAGCGCGGCTGTTCGGCGAGGAACTCCTCGACGGCAACGACGAAGGCGGCCAGCGAGGTTTTCATGTCGCTGGCACCGCGCCCGAACAGCTTGCCGTCTCGGTAGGTGGGCGTGAACGGGTCGCTGTGCCACTGGCCGAGCGGCCCGGTGGGCACCACATCGGTGTGGCCGGCGAACACCACCAGTCTGCTGCGCCCGGCCGCCGGCGCCTGCCCGCTGCGCTTGGCCCACAGATTGCTGACCCGCCACTCGGACGGGCCGAAGGCGAGGGTTTCGCAGGCAAAACCCAGCGGCGCCAGCCGCCGGGCAATGATGTCCTGGCAGCCTGCGTCAGCAGGGGTGACCGAGGACTGGGCGATCAGTTGCTCGACCAGATGCAGCGTGCGCGACATCAGTGCTTCACGTCCAGCGTGATCTCGGTGAAGGAGGGCTCGTCATCCGGATCGTCCTGGGGCTGCTGTGCCACGGCCTTGGAAAAATCATTCTGCATGCGCCACATCAGGTTGGTCGGCGAGTCTGCATTGGCCAGCCCTTCCTTGCGGTCTACCGTGCCCTCCATGATGAGGCGGGCGATGTCGGCCTCGAAACTCTGCGAACCCTCGGCCATGGCCTGTTCCATGGCCTCCTTGATCCCGGAGAAGTCCCCCTTCTCGATCAGTTCGGAGATCAGCTTGGTGTTGAGCAGGATCTCGACCGACGGCGTGCGGGCGCCGTTGACCGTGCGCAACAGGCGCTGCGAGATCACCGCCTTGAGCGCTGCGGCCAGGTCCCCCAGCATCGTCTGACGCACCTCGACCGGGTAGAAGCTCAGGATCCGGTTGAGCGCCTGGTAGCTGTTGTTGGCGTGCATGGTGGCCAGGCACAGGTGGCCCGACTGGGCATAGGCGAGCGCCGCGGACATGGTCTCGCGGTCGCGGATCTCGCCGATCAGGATGACGTCGGGCGCCTGGCGCAATGCGTTCTTCAGCGCGGTCTCGAGCGACTCGGTGTCGGTGCCGATCTCGCGCTGGTTGATCACGGCACGCTTGTTCTTGAACAGGAACTCGATCGGATCCTCGATGGTGAGGATGTGCCCGGCCAGCACCTCGTTGCGGGAATCGATCATCGAAGCCAGCGTGGTGCTCTTGCCCGAGCCGGTGGCGCCCACCATCAGCAGCAGACCGCGCTTTTGCATGATGAGTTCACCCAGCACGGCCGGCAGGCCCAGATTGCCCAGCGCGGGGACCTCGACCGCGATGTAGCGGATCACGGCGGCGATCGAGCCCCTCTGGCGCATCGCGCTGACCCGGAAACGGCCCACCCCGGGGATCGGGAAACCCATGTTGAGTTCACCGATGCGCTCGAGTTCCGCCATCCGGTCTGCCGGGATCACCTCGGCCAGCAGATTGCGCGGGGCGTCCGGCGGCAGGACCTGGTTGTTGATCGGAATGCACAGGCCGTTGATCTTGATCAGCGCCGGAGAATGCGCCGACAGGTAGACGTCGGAGGCCTTCTTGTCGCTCATCAGGCGCAGGATGCGCTCCATCGTGCCCGGTGGGGTGGTGGTCGCCATGGAATGCCTCGCTGGTGCAGGTGCTGCTGCTGGTGGTGGAGAGGGAGATCAGTCGCGCAGCAGTTCGTTCAGGCTGGTCTTGGCGCGCGTCTGCGCGTCGACCCGCTTGACGATCACCGCGCAGTACAGGCTGTACTTGCCGTCGGCGCTTGGAAGGTTGCCCGACACCACCACCGAGCCGGCGGGAATGCGGCCATAACTGACCGTGCCGGTGGCGCGGTCGTAGATCTTGGTGCTCTGGCCGATGTAGACGCCCATCGAGATGACGGAGTTTTCCTCGACCACCACGCCCTCGACCACTTCCGAGCGGGCGCCGATGAAGCAGTTGTCCTCGATGATGGTGGGCCCGGCCTGCATTGGCTCGAGCACGCCGCCGATGCCCACGCCACCGCTGAGGTGCACGTTCTTGCCGATCTGCGCGCAGGAGCCGACAGTGGCCCAGGTATCGACCATGGTGCCTTCGTCCACATAGGCGCCGATGTTCACGTAGGACGGCATCAGGATCACGCCCCTGCCGATGAAGCTGCCGCGTCGCGCCACCGCGGGCGGCACCACCCGCACGCCGGTGGCGCGCATCGCATCCTCGTCGAGATGGGCGAACTTGGTCTGCACCTTGTCGAAGAAGCCCAGGTCGCCTGCGCGGACGACCGCATTGTCCTTGAGGCGGAAACTCAGCAGCACCGCTTTCTTGACCCACTGGTGGGTCGTCCACTGGCCCACACCTGCTCGCGTGGCCACCCGCACACGGCCGGCGTTGAGGTCGGCGATCACGTGCTCGACCGCGTCCTTCACCTCCTGCGGCGCGGATTTCGGGGAAATGCCGGCGCGGTTGTCCCACGCGGCGTCGATGATGGTCTGGAGTTGCTGGGTCATGGGGGCTTGAGGAGTGTTGGTGGTCTGGAGTGTCAAGAGACTGGTTCAGGATCTGGATCGGACGAAGCGGACGATGCGCCGGGCGGCTTCCTCGCATTCGGCGCTTTCGGCGACCAGCGCCATCCGGATGCGCCGCTCGCCCGGGTTGTGGCCCCGGACCACCCGTGCCAGGAAGCTGCCGGGGAGAACCGTCACATTGTAGAGAGCGTAGAGCTCCCGGGCGAATGCGGTGTCGCTGCCCGCAACATCGGCCCACAGGTAGAAGCCGGCATCGGGCAGGGCGACGTCCATCACCTCGGAGAGCAGCGGCGTGATGCGGGCAAACTTCTCGCGGTACTGGGCGCGGTTGGCCACGACATGGTCCTCGTCGTTCCAGGCCGCGATGCTGGCCGACTGCACCACCGGGCTCATCGCACTGCCGTGGTAGGTGCGGTAGAGCAGGAACTGCCGGATGAGTGCGGCGTCACCCGCCACGAAGCCGCTGCGCATGCCCGGCACATTGCTGCGCTTGGACAGACTGGTGAGCGCGATCAGGTTGCGGAAATCCGGCCGGCCCAGTGCCATTGCCGCTTCCAGACCGCCCAGCGGCGGCTCGTCGCGGAAATAGATCTCGCTGTAGCACTCGTCAGACGCGATCACGAAGCCATGGCGGTCACTGAGCGCGAACAGTTTCTCCCATTCGCCCAGCGGCATCACGGCCCCGGTCGGGTTGCCGGGCGAGCAGACATAGAGCAGTTGGGTACGCGCCCATACCGCCTCCGGGACGCTGTCCCAGTCCTGCGCAAAGTTGCGGGCCGGGTCGGCTGCCACAAAATGCGGCTCGGCTCCGGACAGCAGGGCGGCACCCTCGTAGATCTGATAGAACGGGTTGGGACAGACCACGACCGGCCCGGTGTCCGTGGCTCCGCCACCGGCCGCATGCCGGGGGTCGACCACGGTCTGGGCGATTGCAAACAGCGCCTCGCGCGACCCGTTGACCGGCAGCACCTGCGTCGCGGGGTCGAGGGTCAGGCGGTAGCGCCGCTCAAGCCAGCGGCAGCAGGCCTCTCGCAGCGACGACTCTCCGGCGGTGGCCGGGTAGGCTGCCAGGCCGCTGGGCACGCTGGAGACCGCCTGGCTGAACGCCGCCCCGATGAAGGCTGGCGTGGGGTGTTTCGGCTCGCCGATGCCCAGGCTGATCGGCCGGTAGGCTGCATCGGGCTGCACCCCCGCAAACAACTGGCGCAGACGTTCGAACGGGTAGGGTTGCAGGCGAGCGAGCAGGGGATTCATGGGCCGCGATTATGCGGGTTTCCACCAGCACTGAACTGCAGGACACCCCCACCGGGAGGGTAGACTAACGGCGATGTGTGTGAATCAATCGGTTGTTCCCCAGGATTGCTGTGGGTTCATGTCAGGAGTCCGTCATGCAGGTTCTTCAAGGTTTCAGGCCCCATGCACTGGCAGTTGCCCTGACGTCGATCTACGCGATGGGCGCACAGGGGGTGTTGGCCAATCCGACCGGGCCGCAGGTCGCGAACGGCCAGGCCAGCTTTCACACGCACGGCAACACCCTGACAGTGGTCAATACGCCCGGGGCGATCATCAACTGGCAGAGCTTTTCGATCCGCCCCGGCGAGACCACCTTTTTTCAGCAGCAGAATTCCGCCAGTGCCGTCCTCAACCGGGTGCAGGCCCAGAATCCCGGGTTGAAGTCTACGCTCGATGGCCACCTGGGCTCCAACGGGCGGGTATTCCTGATCAACCCCAACGGCATCGTGTTCGGCGCCGGCAGCACGATCGACACGCAGGGCTTCGTGGCGTCCACCCTGGCGCTCGGCGATGCCGACTTCAAGGCGCAGCGGCTGCGCTTCCAGCGCCAGGGGGCGGCGGGTGACATCCAGGTGCAAGGGGCCATCCAGTCGGCCGCAGGAGATGTCTACCTGGTGGCACCGAACATCGGCGTGGACGGAAAGGCCGTCATCACCAGCGATGGCGGCAACATCGTGCTGGCCGCCGGCGAGATGGTCGAGATCACCGGCCGCAACCTGAACGACATCAAGTTCGCGATCCAGAACCGCGACAACCAGGTGCTCAACCTGGGCAGCCTGTCGGCTGGGGCGGTCGGCGTGTTCGCCGGCACCTTGACCCACTCCGGCGCGGTGCAGGCCCAATCGGTCGCCCGAGAGGGCGGGCGTCTGGTCCTGAGCAGCTCCGGGCAGCTGACGCTGGGGGCCGGCAGCACGGCCCGCGCCGACGGGGCGACCCAGGGGGGCAGCGTGCAGATCCGGGCCCAGTCCGGCAACCTGGTCGTGGATGCGAAAGCCCGGGTCAGCGCCGAAGCGACCGGCCCGGCGGACACCTCCGCCCAGGGCGGCACCATCAGCCTGCGGGCCGACACGGGTTTTGTCGCGCTGGAGCGTGGCAGCACCGTGTCCGTGGACGGCCCGCACGGCGGCAGCGTGGTGGTGAGCGGCAGGAAGCTGATCCAGGACGGCAGCGTGACGGCGCGCGGCACGGCCGGGACCGGGGGGTCCGTGCGCATGGATCTGGACACACGCGTCATCCAGACCGCCGCCGCCAGCATCATCGCCTCGGGCACGCGGCTGGGTGGCACGGTCCATGTCGGTGCCGGCACCTCGGCCGCCAGTGCCGGCCATCTGTACAGCTCGGCGACCATCGACGCAGATGGTGGCACAGGACGGGGTGGGCATGTGGTTCTGACCGGACGCGACGTCGTGCTGGCCGCCGCCACGGTGCGGGCCGATGGCGATGCCGGCGGCGGCAGCGTGCTGGTGGGCGGCGGGCGCTCCGGGCAGGACGCGCGCGTTGCCAACGCCCACAGCGCCACGACCACTGCCGACACCTCCCTGCAGGCCAGCGCCCGCCAGGACGGCAAGGGTGGCCAGATCGTGGTCTGGGCCGATGGCACCAGCCGGGTGGGCGGCGCGCTGTCGGCCCGCGGCGGCGCCAGCGGCGGCGACGGCGGCTTCATCGAAGCCTCGGGCAAGCAGGCCACCCACTTCACCGCGTCGCCCAATGCCGGCGCGCCGGCGGGCAAGGCCGGCACCTTCCTGCTCGACCCCAAGAACATCGTGATCGAAGCCGCCACCACGATACCCGGCGTCAGTGTGGAACTGCTCGACCCGAACCCGGGTGGCAGCGAGTTCTTCGGCTCCTCGCTGCAGGTACTGAACAGCCAGGGCACCATCCTGGTCTTCAACCCGCAGGACGACTTCGCGGGCACCGATTCGGGGGCGGTCTACCTGTTCAGCGGCAGCACCGGCAGCCTGATCTCGGCCCTGCGTGGCAGTGCGGCCGGCGACCAGGTCGGCAGCAGCGGCAACTTCATGACCAACGTGTTCGGTTCGACCATCACGCTGGGCAATGGCGACCGGCTGATCCGCAGCCCTTCCTGGGGCGGCAGCGCTGGCGCCCTCACCCCGTTCAACCTGAGCACCGGCGCGTCGGGTGCGGTGTCGTCGGCGAACAGCCTGGTCGGGGCGTCGGCCGGCGACCAGATCGGCAGCAGCGGCATCCGCACCCTCAACAGCGGCAAGCTGGGCGTGCTCAGCCCCAACTGGAGCGGCGCCCAGGGGGCGATCACCTGGTACGACTCCGCCGCCGGCATGACGGGCGTGGTGTCGGCAGCCAACAGCCTGGTGGGCAGCTCGGCGGGCGACCGGGTTGGCGAGAGCGGCATCAACCAGTTCTCCGGGACGCGCTGGTATGTTGCCACCGCCGACTGGAACAGCGCGGCCGGCGCGGTGACCCTGGTCAACACGGCATCCCCGCTGGTGGGGCCGATCACCTCCGCCAACAGCCTGGTGGGCGCACTGCCCAACGACCGTATCGGAAGCGGCGACATCTACGATGTCTACAACAACACCCATGCCGTGTTCAGCCCTGAATGGAACGGCGGCATGGGCGCGGTCACCTGGTATGACACGGTGGCCGGCACCACGGGGGTGGTCAGCCCGGCCAACAGCCTGACAGGCAGCCATGCCGGTGACCGGGTCGGCAGCGGGTACTGGGACAACCTGAACACCAAGGTGGTCATCAAGAGCTTCAACTGGACGGCGGGTGGCAGCCTGACCAATGCCGGTGCCATGACCTGGGTGGATCCGCTGGCACCGCTGGTCGGTGTGGTGGGGGCGGCCAACAGTCTGGTGGGCAGCCACGACAACGACAGCATCGGAGGGGGGTCGCTCGCCTCTATCGATGGCATCCGCTACATCGCCACGCATCCGGGCTGGAACAGCAACAGCGGCGCGGTCACCTGGATCGACAGCGCCAGCCCGGTCGTGGGGGCCGTCAGCAGCGCCAACAGCCTGGTGGGTGGCACACCGGGCGATTTTGTCGGCAGCAGCGGCACCTATGCCGCCGGTTATGGCAAGACCGCGATCTTCAGCCCGGGCTGGAATGGCAGCATGGGCGCCGTGTCCTGGATGGACGACGCCGCTGGCAGCATCGGAGTGGTGGGCGCCGCCAACAGCCTGGTTGGATCCACCCCGGGAGACAGCGTGGGAAGCGGCAATCTGGACGATCTGGGCGGCGGCCGGCTTGCCGTCCTCAGCCCCGATTGGGGTAACACAGCGTCGGCGCTCCGCGCCGGTGCGGTCACCTGGGTCGACGGTGCCGTCGGCATCTTCGGCGCGGTCAGCGCAGCCAACAGCCTGGTGGGTTCGTCGAGCAACGACCGGGTCGGCAGCAATGGCCTGCGTTACATCGACGGCATCCGTTATCTGCTGCATTCACCGAACTGGAACAGCGTGGCAGGCGCCATCACCCGGGTGGACAGGGCCGCGCCGGTCGTGGGCACGGTCAGCAGCAGCAACAGCCTGGTCGGCGCAGCGGCCGGAGACCAGATCGGCTCCGGCGCAATGGTCAATACCGGCAATGGGAAAACCATGGTGTTCAGCCCCAATTGGGGCAGTTCCCGGGGCGCCGTCACCTGGTTTGACCATGCCGCGGGGACCACCGGCGTCGTGGGTGCCGCCAACAGCCTGGTCGGATCCACCCCCGGGGATCAGGTCGGCGGGTTTGGCAACTACCAGTTCCTGGGCAGTTCGGTGGCCATCCGCAGCCCGAACTGGAACAACGGCGGCAGCGTCGTCGGCGCCGGCGCCGTCACCTGGGTCGATGCCGCCGCGGGTCTGGCCGGCGCGGTCGACCCGACCAACAGCCTGGTGGGCAGTGTGGCCAACGACCGCGTGGGCAACAATTCCATCCAGGAACTTTTCTCGACCGGCAACTATGTGTTGCGAACCCCCGACTGGAACAGCAATTCCGGGGCCGTCACCTGGATCGATCCTGCAGCCCCGGTCGTGGGCGCGATCAGCAGCGCCAACAGCCTGATCGGCGGCACAGTGGGCGATCAGGTCGGAGGCAGCGGCTTCAGTGACCTGTCCACCGGCCATTCGCTGGTGTTCAGTCCGGGATGGAATGGCAACAGGGGCGCGGTGACCTGGTACGACAACACGGTGGGCACCTTCGGGGTGGTCAGTGCGTCGAATAGCCTGGTGGGTTCGACAGCGGGCACCACCACGACCGGCGATCGGGTGGGCGGCAACAGCTACCAGAATGTGGGCGGCCAGATCGCGATCCGCAACCCGAACTGGAGCAACGGCGGGGCCACCAAGGCGGGCGCCATCACCTTCGCCGACGCGCCTGTCACCGGCGTCATTTCATCGGCCAACAGCCTGGTGGGCACCCATGCCAACGACCGTGTCGGCAACACCTCCCTGCAGTTCGCCGGCACGGACCGCTATTACCTCGCCAACCCGAACTGGAACAGCAACGCCGGTGCCGTGACCCTGGTCAACACCAGCGCAGCGCCAATGACCGGCGCGGTGGGTGCGAGCAACAGCCTGGTCGGAGGCAATGCCGGCGACCAGGTCGGCAACAGCGTGCAGAACCTGTTCAACGGCAAGTCGGTGGTGACCAGCACCGCCTGGAATGCGGGCCGGGGCGCCGTGACCTGGTTCGACAACAACACCGGCACGGTTGGTGTCGTGGACGCGACCAACAGCCTGGTCGGTGCCAGCGCCGGTGATGCGGTGGGCAGTTCCGGGCGCAGCGTGATCGGGAGCCTGGTCGGCATCCGCAGCCCCAACTGGGACAACGGCACCATCGTGGATGCCGGGGCCATCACCTGGGGCAGCCTGGCGACCGGCGTCACCGGGGTGGTGTCCAACGCCAACAGCCTGGTGGGTGGCAATGCGAGTGATCGGGTTGGAACGAACGTTGTCGAATCCCTCGATGTGGGCCATGCAGCCACACGCACGACCACCTGGAACGGCAACATGGGAGCGGTCACCTGGATCAATACGGCCGCACCCTTGACCGGCGTGGTGAGCGCCGCCAACAGCCTGGTGGGTAGCGCGGCCGGCGATCAGGTGGGCGGCAACGGATTCACGTCCGGCAACGCTTACGAAGTGCTGCGCAGCAATGCCTGGTCGGGCAGCCGGGGCGCCGTGACCTGGATCAACCCTGCAGCCCCGCCAACCGGCGCAGTCAGCGCCGTCAACAGCCTCGTGGGCGCGAATCCCGGCGACTCGATAGGTTCAGGGGGTGTCTTCATCCTGAGCACGGGCGCCTACTATGTGCCCAGCCCAGGCTATGCGGCCGGAGCTGGCGCCGTGTCCGTCGGGCTGGCGGCCAGCGGCATCAGCGGTGTGGTGTCGGGCGCCAACAGCCTGGTCGGCCAGACTGCCGGCGACGGATATGGCAATGTGGTGTCCGAAGTGTTCAGCGGCGGCAGCCTGCTGGTTCGCGCGTCGAACGCCAACAGCAACGGGCTGACGGACAACGGGCGCATCCATCTGTATGCCGGGGGCGCGGGGCCCAGCGGTGCCC
>Ga0247833_1000901_pt1 | contig 52079 bp, 59 predicted proteins | sample LaCruzMarch2015__7_FD_187117 | JGI IMG/M metagenome (GOLD analysis project Ga0247833, IMG submission 187117) | Freshwater microbial communities from meromictic Lake La Cruz, Castile-La Mancha, Spain - LaCruzMarch2015_8m | ecosystem: Environmental > Aquatic > Freshwater > Lake | place: Spain...
AGCTATCCGATAGAGCGTGCGTCTGTAACTGTCGATCGTTTTGTCGCGCAGACCATGCAGGTGCATGGCCTGCGTCATTGCATCTAAGCGCGAATCAAATCTGGCCTGCTCAGCAGGATCCATGGGCCGCGTCCCTTCGCGTGGTGTAAATCCCGAGGCCCGAATGCCCTGATCAGAGGTTGAACAGGATGGTGGCAGGACGTGACCTTGCCGATGCTTGAGGAGGTGCGCCGTCGCCTTCGGGGCCTGGTGGGACTGATCGAAACCGAGGCCCAGGATCCCCTCTACACTGACTTCAGTGATGAGATCGTCGCCATCAAGGAGGTGGATGGTGCTGCCCTTCTTACTCGTGATGAATTCCGCCAGTTCCGCCTACGGGCCCAGAACTTCCTCAAACAACATGAGGACCACCTCACCATGCAGCGGTTGCGGCGCAACCAGCCCCTCACCGCCACCGACCTGCAGGAACTGGAGCACTTCCTGATCAGCCATGGCATCGGCAATCAGCCCCTGATCGAACGAGCCAGTGAGGAGGCGAACGGCTTCGGCTTGTTCATCCGCTCCCTGGTGGGACTCGACCGAAAGGCCGCCAAGGAGCAGTTCGCTGACTTCCTCATTGAAGGCACCCACACCGTCACCCAGATCCAGTTCATCAACGGGATCATCAACGAACTCACCAGCCGGGGCGTGATGGATCCAGCCCGCCTCTACGACCCACCCTTCAGTGATCTGGCTCCCACAGGACCGGAAGGATTGTTCTCAGATTCCGAAGTGAACCGCATCTGCGCCCTGCTGAGCGACATCCGCCAGCGGGCCGAGCTGCCACTGGCGGCCTGAACGCATCTCATCCGGTGGCACTTGCTGAAGCCACCGCCACCAGCCTTCGTGCCCGAAGTTGCCCTGCTCACGCTGTTCGCTATCGACTCCGGCGAGCAGCAACACTTTCTGATGACTGACTGTGCTCCGCCGGAACGGCTGGTGCCAAGGCTTGTTCGTTCGATGCACGAGATCAGCCCTGGATCCAGGCCAACCTCCCTGGAGCACCTGAGACACTGCATCCTGCAGGCGGGCGGCCAACCGCTGGAGGGGTCTGAGGATGGCCGCTGCTTGCGGAAGCACCTCATCACCCACTATCTAAAACGCCGAAGGCTTCTCATCTCGTCCTGGTCTCGCCCGGTGGCCTGCAGCCCCTGGCAAAGGGAATGGCTGCCAAGGCCGTTGCTGCTTCATGACACTAAGCGATGGGCACTTTAACGCCAAAAATGCGTCACGCAGCGATCAGCAACTCAGCAGCGGAATGCAGTTGAACTGCATCAAAAGACGTCGATGACTATCACAGCTTCCGCCTGCACTTTCACCCGGTGCCTACGTTGAACGGAACGATTCGGCGCTGCGGGCCGGATGCCTTTTCATGACCTCGGCTGGCGGGGATCTATCTTCATGGTGGATGACAACTTCATCGGCAATCAGCACAACGTCAAACGCCTGCTCCGCGACCTCATTCCCTGGATGCGAGAGCATCGCTTTCCCTTCAACTTCCTGACCGAAGCCTCGGTGAATCTGGCCGAACAGCCCGAGCTCCTGGATCTGATGGCCAGGGCCGGCTTCTTCGGGGTCTTCCTGGGCATCGAGACCCCCGACCAGGACAGCCTCGCGGTCACCCGCAAACAGCAGAACACCCGCCATCCCCTCGCGGAGGCCTGCGGGACGATCAGCGCGGCGGGATTGGTCATCTACGCCGGGTTCATTCTCGGTTTCGACGGAGAACGATCAGGAGCTGGAGAGCGTATCGAGGCGTTCGTCGCTGAAACGGCCATTCCCCAGCCGATGCTGGGGATTCTCCAGGCCCTGCCGAACACAGCCCTATGGACCAGGCTGGAGGGGGAGGGGCGGCTCCTGCCGGAGGCCGATGTTCTCTGCGGCGACCAGAACACCCTGATGAACTTCGTGCCCTCCCGTCCGTCCCAGGACATCGGCCGCGAGTATGTGCGGGCCCTCTGGCGGATGTATGAGCCCGCCGCCTACCTGGAGCGCTGCCTGCGCCACTGCCTCGCCATCACCCCCAATCCCCACTGCTCCCAGCAGATGCACGTGCCGCCGCCCTGAACTCCGCGGCCAGTTCTGGCGACAGCTGCTGCAGATGGCACGGCAGCAACCCCGCCTGCTGCCCCTGTATCTGGGCCTCTGCGCCGCCGGCGAACACGTCTTCGAGTACCGCCAGCTGGCCCGGGAGGCATCGGCGACCAGTTGTGGGGCACGATCCGCTCGCAGCACCGCCGCAGGCGGCTCAGCCCCCAGCCACGAAGGCCAGGGCCACGCCGTTGTTGCAGTAGCGCTTGCCGGTGGGCTTGGGGCCGTCGTCGAACACGTGGCCCTGGTGGCCGCCGCAGCGGCGGCAGTGGTATTCCGTGCGCGGCAGGATCAGCTTGAAGTCGGTTTTGGTGACCACCGCCTTGGGCAGGGGTTGCCAGAAGCTGGGCCAGCCCGTGCCGGAGTCGAACTTGGCGGTTGAGGCGAACAGGGGCAGGCGGCAGCCGGCACACACGTACGTACCGCTGCGCTTCTCCTTGTTGAGCGGGCTGCTGAAGGGGCGCTCGGTGCCCTCTTGGCGCAGCACCGCATAGGCAGCCGGGCTGAGGCGCTTCTTCCATTCCTCCGGGCTCAGCTGCCAGGCGGGATCGGTGGCCTTCGCCGCCGCCAGGGCCCGGTCGGCCGGCAGGAAGGGCAGCAGCCCCGCCAGGGGCGCCCCCAGCCGGGCCAGCAGGCTGGAGAGAAAGTTGCGGCGGTCCATCCGGTTCAGCCCAGCCAGCCGGCGCTCAGCACCACGGCCAGCCCCAGGAACAGGGACAGCAGGGTCCAGGTGACGCGGTTGAGGGTGTTCTCGGCGCTGCGGGCGCTGCTGAACATCGAGCCGCCACTGGAGGCCAGCCCCCCCATGCCATCGCCCTTGGGGCTATGAAGCAGCACGCTGACGATCAGCAGGGCGCCGCTGAGCATCCAGAGCAAGGAAACGATGTTCTTGACCATCGCCCCAGACTAGCCGCCGCTGAACCGGGCCTTCAGGCGCCGAGGGTCTGGGGGATCCGGGCGGTGGGGGCGGTGGCCGGCACCACCAGGGAGGTGCCCGTCATGCGGGCCGGCTTGGGCAGGCCCAGGATCTCCAGCAGGGTGGGGGCGATGTCGGCCAGGCCGCCGTGCTCCCGCAGGCTGACGTCGTTGCCGTGGCCGTCCAACTTGCGCTTTTCGCCCTCCACCAGGATCACCGGTACGGGGTTGGTGGTGTGGGCGGTCCAGGGCAGCCCGTCTGGGCCCTGCATCACTTCGGCGTTGCCGTGGTCGGCTGTGATCAGCAGGGTGCCGCCCATGCGGGTGGTGGCCTCCACCAGCCGGCCCACACAGCGGTCGACCATGGCGATGGCTTCGGTGGCGGCCTCCATCTGGCCGGTGTGGCCCACCATGTCGGGGTTGGCGTAGTTGATCACCACCAGGGAGTAGATCCCCCGGCCGATGGCGGCGATGCAGCTGTCGGTGAGCTTCTCCGCCGACATCGCCGGCGCCTGGTCGTAGGTGGCGACGCGGGGCGAGGGCACCAGGTGGCGGTCTTCGCCGGAAAAGGCCTGCTCGATGCCACCGTTCATGAAATAGGTGACGTGGGGGTACTTCTCGGTTTCGGCGGTGCGGAACTGCCGCAGACCGTGTTCGGAGACCACCTGGCCCAGCAGGCCGTCGAGGGATTCGGGCGGGAAGGCCACCTGCACGGGCAGGCCCTGCTCGTACTGGGTGAACGTGACGACATGGAGGGGGCCGATCCACTGGCGCGGGAAGCCGTCGAAGTCCGGCAGCACCAGGGCGCGCATCAGCTGGCGCACCCGGTCGGGGCGGAAGTTGAAGCAGACCAGGCCGTCGCCGCTCTCCAGCAGTCCCTCGGCGAGGCGCACCGGCTCCAGGAACTCGTCGGTGATGCCCTCTGCATATGAACCCTCCAGCGCCTCGGCTGGGCCCAAGGGGCAGATCTCGGCCGGTTCGGTGAGCAGCCGGTAGGCCTTCTCCGTGCGCTCCCAGCGCTGGTCGCGGTCCATGGCCCAGTAGCGGCCGCAGAGGGTGGCGATCCGCCCCACACCCACCTCCTGGATCATGGCCTGGATGCGGGCCAGATAGCCGGGGCCGCCATGGGGAGCCGAATCACGGCCATCGGTGACCACGTGCACGAGCACATCGCTGAGGCCGCGGCCGGCCGCCCAGCGCAGCAGGCCGCCGAGATGGTCGATGTGGCTATGGACGCCGCCATCGGAGCAGAGGCCGATCAGATGCAGGGGGCGGCCGCTGGCCACCAGCGTGTCGCCCAGGTCGTTGAGGGCCAGGTTGCTGGCGATCGTGCCGCTGCGCACCGCCTGGCCGATTCGCACCAGCTCCTGGCGGATGATCCGGCCGGAGCCGATCGTGAGGTGGCCCACCTCCGAGTTGCCCATCTGGTGATCGGGCAGGCCGACGGCGGCGCCGCTGGCTTCGATGAGGGTATGGGGATAGGCGTGCCACAGGGCGTCCATCACCGGGGTGTCAGCCGCCCTGACGGCGTTGTGGTCACGCTCGTGGCTATAGCCCCAACCATCAAGAATGGCCAGGACCATCGGAGCTACGGGGCCAGCCGCCTCACAGGAAACGCGTTCGGCATTGCCGTTAGCAGACTGCTTCTGGGAGGGAACTGCGGTCACCAGAGAGAAATACTGCACGTTTCAACACAAACCCAACCTACAGCGCTCCCCTGGGAAGACGTTCTTTCGCCCAGAATGCGTCAGGCTTTGGTTACACGCCATACGCTTCATGGCCAGGCCCACGGCCGGTCCGGCACCCGCGGACAGGTTGGAACTGCTCTCCGCCCAGGACCTGGGACGCACCCTCGACAGGCTCGCCTCCCAGGTGCTGGAGGCCGTGGCCGACAGCCAGGACCTGGTGCTGCTTGGCATCCCCACCCGTGGTGTGGCCCTGGCACGGGTGCTGGCCGGACGGCTGGAGGCGATCTGCGGCCATCCGATCGCCCACGGCAGCCTGGATCCCACCTTCCACCGCGATGACCTGGAGCGGGTGGGCACCCGGCTGGTGGAGGCCACCCAGCTGCCGGTGCCCGTGGACGGCCGCCAGGTGGTGCTCGTCGACGACGTGATCTTCACCGGCCGAACGGTACGGGCCGCCCTGGAGGCCCTGCAGGCCTGGGGACGTCCCCGCCGGGTTGGGCTGCTGGTGATGGTGGACCGGGGCCACAGGGAAGTGCCGATCCAGCCCGATTACTGCGGCCGGGTGGTGCCCACCGCCCGCCACGAGACGATCCAGCTCTGCCTCCAGGCCATCGATGGCGAGGAGGGGGTTTACCTGCTGCGGGACTGAAGCGGACTCAGACGGGGACTGTCAGACGGTGGCCAGTTCGTCCTCGCGGAAGTGGGCGCGGAACTTGCCGAAGGCCACCACCACCGGCAGATTCGGGCTGATGGGGCGTCCCTTCCAGTCGTTCAGGACGTTGAACACTTCCCCCTGCTGCCCTTCCATGTCGAAAGCTTCACCCCGGTGCTGGGGGTGGTTGTAGACGACCACGCTGCTGCTCACCTTGACCTGATCACCTGGCTGCATGTCCACCGGGAGGCTCTGCGCAGCCATCCTGTCATGGGCTCAGCGCTGGCAGGCGCTTTCGGGACCGGCCTCGACCACCCGGCCCCCCAGCTCCTTGCAGGCCGCCTGGAACGCCTGCCACTCGTCCATGCCGGCGGCGATGCGGCGTTGCACCAGGCCATCCAGCTTCTCGCCGGAGACCGTGTGGGGCAGGGAGCCGTGGCTGTCGTGCTCCCGGTCCTTGCCCTTGAGCTGGTCGAGGCCCTTTTTCACCTCGAGCCGCAGGGGATCGCTCTGCTGGCGCCACCAGGGGTGGTCGATGCGGTTGAGGCTGTCGAGCGCCTCCCACCAGCGCTTCTGCTTGACCAGAAGCGTCGCCCGCTCCAGCTGGGAGCGGTTGCGGTTCCAGATCTCCTGGAGGTCGTCGCCCATGGAACTGCCATCGTCCTTGCGCTCCTCCCCCAGGGGCGTGAGCGCCGCGAGGGCCCCCGGCAGATCACCGGCCTGGAAGCGGTTCATCGCCACGGCCCGCAGCTGGCGCTGCCAACGGGCGAGCCGCTCGCGGTCGGCGGGGGTGCCGGCCCTGGAGTTGATCACCTGGCGCTGGAGACGCAGGGCCTCGCTCCAGTTCTCCTGGCCCCAGAGCTGGTCGGCCTTGGCCCGCTGACAACGGCCCCGATCAAAGGGGGTGCGGCCGGGCAGCCAGCTAAGGGCGGCCAGCTGCTCGCTGTAGCGAAGGCAATCATCGAGACGGCCGGTGGCGGAGGCCTGCTCCAGGCGCACGGGCAGCTGCCGCTCCCACCAGTAGCCCAGTCCGACGGCGGCGGCGACCGAACCCAGGGTGATGGCCAGCCAGAAGCGCGGGAGTCTGTGCCGGCGGAGGGCCAAGGGGGGACAGCGGGGCGAATCTCTCTCCTTTGTATGCAACGGCGGCCACCGGCGCCCGGTTGCAGGGGCAGCCTGGTCGGCGTCCACCGTCCCTGGCCGTCAGCACACCGGACCGAGGCGTTGGGGCCCCAGGCTCTCAGCCCCTTCAGGGGACTCCAGATCGTCGCCGTCAACAAGGAGCTGGGCCTCGGCATCGATGGAAAACCGCAGCCGCAGCCGGTCGACGCCACGGCGGCCTGGGGAGGCCAGGGGGATGGTCAGCGGCGGCGTTGACCAGGGCCGCACCGGGGCCGCCCCCGCCGGCCGCTCCCGCAGCACCGGCAGCCCCCCCTCGAACACCACCTCGGCCCGCTCCTCGGGCAGGGGCTCCCCCAGAACCACCTCGAACTGGTCCTGACCATCCCGGCTGCAGGCCAGCACCAGCTCCAGGGGCTGCTCGGTGGGCCAGCTCTGGCCCGCCATGAACAGGGGATGCCAACGGTGGCAGCTGCTGCGCCGGTCCCAGCAGCGCAGGGACACGCCGCGGGCCAGCACGTCCCGCACCCGCACCCCGGGCGTCAGGGCCAGGGCCCCCAGGGCCACGGCCTCCACGGGCCGCTCGCCGCGCAGGGGCACGCCCGGACAGCGGCTTTCCAGCCACTGGCGGATCAGGGGGATCCGGCTGCTGCCCCCCACCGGCAGCACCGCGTCGATGGCGGCCAGGCCCAGCCCTTCGCGGCGCGCCGCCGCCAGCACCGTCTCCAGCAGACCATCGAGCAGCTGCAGCAGTCCCCGCTCCTGCAGCAGCCGCTCGAAGGCCGGCCGGCTCAGGGTCAGTTCGCGGAAGGATCCCCCCGTCGATTGGATCTGCCGGGCTTCGGGGGCGCCGCTGAGCTGGCACTTGAGCCGCTCGGCGAGCTGCAGCAGGGCGCCGTCGGCGGGAACGTCCGGGCAGAGGTGGGCCGCGATCCAGCGGTCGATGTCCCGACCACCGAGGGCCACACCCGCCTTGCCGATCACCCGGGCACAGCGCAGGGTCTGGGTGCTGCGGGTCAGATCCCGTCCCGCGAAGCGCAGCAGCTGGGCGATCGGCGCGGCCCGCCCCTCACCGCCCTCCAGGGCCACCAGGGAGAGATCGATCGTGCCGCCGCCCATGTCCACCACCAGCACCCGGCTGCCGGCGGGCAGGCCGGCACCGATGGCGGCGGCGGTGGGCTCATCCACCAGCGCCAGCTCCGGCACCGCCAGCTCGCTGCTGGCCCGCTGCAGCCAGGCCCGGTAGCCCCGGTAGGTCTCGATCGGGGCGGTGAGCACCAGCCGTTCCGGCACCAGTTCCGGCGGCAGGGCCCGCCAGAGCCCCTGCAGCAGCAGGGCACCGGCCCGCTCAGCGGTGAGCCAGCCCGGCGATGGGCCCGTCGCCGGGGCGCCGATGTGGCGCTTGAAATCCCGGCAGAGGCCGGGATGGTCGCCATCGGCCAGGGCCGCCTCCAGCACCTGGCGGCCGATCAGGGGCTGATCGGCCTCGGGGCTCTCCAGCCACAGCAGGCTGGGCACCACGCAGGGGTCGCCGCAGCTGTAGGGGGGCAGGGGCAGCAGCCCGGGGGGACCCTGGCTGTCCTGCCAGGCCACCACGGTGGTGCTGCTGCCCAGGTCGATGGCGAGGGTGCCGCTCATGGGTCGGAGGGGGTGCGGTGTTGGCGCAGGGGCACGGGTGGCCCCCTTCTAGGCCGTGACATTTGAAGTGGGGCGAACGGGGGGCTGAACTACGCTGTTGAAATTGATGATCAGGTCCGCATGCCAAGCAGCGAACTCAACGCCAAGGAGTTGGCCCAGAGAGGAGAGAGCCTGATCCGGCACTCCAGCAACCGCTACCTGACCACCGTTCGCATCGCTTTTCGGGCCAAGCAACGCCGCTTCGACGATTTCGACGGCCTGCTCGATGACTCCATGATCAAACCCGTGCAACGGGCCATCGTCGAACTCAGCGACGAGCAGGACCAGCCCGACCTGCTGCCCGGCTGAACGGGGACCATGCCTCGACCGACCGGTGGAGATCTGCGAAGGTCAGGGCTGGCGGCTGGTGGTGGATCCCTCCCGCAGCCCCTACACCGCCCTGATCGGGGGTGAGGGCTGGGCCTGCGAACTCACCGACGCCGAACTGCTCGCCCTGCAACGGGCCAGCGGGCGGCTCACCGCTCAGCATCTTGCCCTCGCCGGCACCTTGATGGCGGAAGAGGCCATCGATATCGAACTGGAGTTGCCGATCGGCGATCCCCGCTCCAATGCCGGCGGGTCGCTGTGGCTGGGGCTGCGGGGGGATCGCGGCAACTGGTCGCTGCACCTGGTGCTCACCCCGGAGCCCGGATGGCGGGGGATGGAAGGGGGTTGGCCTGCCCCCGCCAGCGCCGCGTTCGCCGCGGCCCTGGAGCGCCTGAGACCCGCTGAGCGGGATGGCGGGGATCAGGATTGATGATCGTTGGCGGATTCCACAGCCGCCAGCTCCGTTTTGCACCGTTTCTCCCCAGGCGCCCCCCCTCGGAGGCTGCCCGCTGGCCGCGGCTGGGGAGAAGCTGTCCTGGCCGCCGCCCCGGCTTGACAGATCACGGCCACCACAGCGGCGCCTGGCTGGTGAAGGCTGAGGCGGCCCCAACGCCTTGCCAGGGCTTGTGTCTCAACCTGAGACCAGGGACCCATCGCCGCAGCCGGCGCCGTTTGACGTTCCCCCTTCGGTGTGGAGAAGTGGCTGACGCGCTGCTTGGAGTCCGCAATGGCCCGCCTAAGTACCCTGCCGTTGGACGGGGCCGAGTCGCTGGTGAGCCTGCGGGCGGAGGTGCCCGAACCGCTGCTGGAGGCGATGCGGCAGTTCATCGAGCGCCACCCCAACTGGGACCAGTACCGGCTCTTCCAGGCCGCCCTGGCGGGCTTCCTGGTGCAGAACGGCATCCGCAACCGGGGGGTGACCCGCTGCTACCTGGCCAACCTGTTTCCGGGCCATCAGGCGTTCTCGGCGCCGGCGGCCTGAGCTGGCCTGGGGCGCCTCAGGCGTCAGGCTCCACCCCCAGCAGGCTGAAGATCCGCGCGGCGCTGGCATCAGCCACCGGCAGGATCGAGAGGCGGTTGCCCCGGCGCACCACCACCAGTTCCTCCACCGAGAAATGCTCCCGCAGGGCATCAAGACCCAGCATCGCCGGGAACGTGGCGCGATAGGCCAGACGGACACAGTCCCAGCGGGGGGCCTCGGGCTTGGAGGCCGGATCGAAGTACTTGGACGTGGGATCGAACTGGCTGGGATCCACCAGCCCCGTTTCGAGCACCTCCATCAGACCGACGATGCCGGGGGGACTGACATTGGAGTGATAAAAAAAGGCGCGATCACCGCTCTGCATGGCGCGCATGAAGTTGCGGGCCTGGTAGTTGCGGATCCCGTCCCAGAGGGTGGTGCCCTCGGCCTGCAGATGCTGGATGCCGTAGACATCCGGCTCGCTTTTCATCAACCACCAGGCCATGGATGTTCGCTCTCAGAGGGACAGCACCAGCTGGCGGAAGTGGTCGCCGCGGGCTTCGAAACTGGTGTATTGATCGAAGCTGGCACAGGCCGGGGACAGCAACACCCCCTGGCAGTCGAGCTCCGGAGCCAGGCTGGCGGCCAGGGAGACCGCAGCCTCGAGATCCTCCACCTGCCGCACCACACCAGCGAAACCGCTGGTGTGCAGGAGGCCGGTGAATTCCTCCCGGGCCGCGCCGTACAGCACGACCGCCGCCGCCCGCTGCTGGAGCTGCTCCAGCCAGGCCGCTGCATCCCCCTGCTTCGATTGACCACCGGCCAGCACCACCAAGGGTCCATCCAGGGCCCGCAGGGCCACCTCGGCGGCATCGTAATTGGTGGCCTTGCTGTCGTTGAACCAGGTGATGCCGTTCAGCTGGCGCAGGCGCTCCAACCGGTGCGGCACGCCGGGGAAGCAGCGGCAGGCGGTCTCCATCGCCGCCGGCTCCAGGCCGGCATGGAGCCCCACCGCCACCGCCAGCAGCAGGTTCTGGCGGTTGTGGGCCCCGGGCATCGCCAGGGCGCTGGCGGGGAACAGGGGCCCCTGGCGCCCCTGCACCATGTCGTGCTCGTCAATCCAGAGCAGCGGATCGAGGCCCGCCGGCAGGGCTTCTTTGGGCCCGGCGGTGATCCAGTCGGCGTGGTCCCAGGTGTCCGCATGGCGGCGGATGTCGGGGTCGTCGGCGTTGAGGATGCGGATCAGCGCGTTCTCCAGCAGGCGCCGCTTGATGGCCCGGTAGGCGGCCAGGGTTCCGTGGCGCTCGAGGTGGTCGGGGGTGAGGGTGGTCCAGACACCGATGGCGGGGGCGACCGCCGACGCCGCCTCCAGCTGGTAGCTGCTCAGTTCCACCACCAACCAGTCGGGACGGGGGCCCTGCTCCAGTCGGCGCTGCAGCACCACCTCGGCGGCGGAGATGCCGACATTGCCGCAGAGCGGCGCATCCTTGCCGCCCTGCTCCAGCAGGTGGTGCACCAGGCAGGTGACGGTGGTCTTGCCATTGGTGCCGGTGATGCCGATCCAGGGCACATCCCGGCTGGCCTGCCAGGCGGGCACGATCTCCCCCTGCACCTGCACCCCCTGGCCGCGCAGCTCCTCCAGCACCGGATGGTTCCAGGCGATCCCCGGACTCACCACCACAACGGACGGTGGCAGGGGCAGGGCCTGGAACGCCTCGACGCGGAGGGGCACCCCCAGGCGCGCCGCGATGGCCTCGTTCTCCAGCTCGGCGGCCCGAGCCCGAAGCTCCGGGGAGTCGCCACTTTCGATCACCACCACCGTCTCGCCGCGGGCGCGAAGCAACCGGGCGGCCCCCAGTCCCGATCGGCCAAGGCCCACCACCACCGTGCAGGACAGGGGTGGATTGGCCTCATTGGGGCTCACGCTGGCAGGCTCTCAACCACGATCGGCCGAGGGTAGCAGCGAAGCGCACATCGACCTCAACCGTGGCCGATTCGCAAGTAATGAATAGATCGGAAGATGGGCGATACTGGAATCGAACCAGTGACTCCTACCGTGTCAAGGTAGTGCTCTACCTCTGAGCTAATCGCCCGTTGCCGGGATCACCGAGGTGTGGGGAAATCGACTGTCATCTCGATGAAGATCGAGAGGAATGGTTGTCGTAACTTCGCCAACGGGAAATCCGTTGGATCCGCTTCTTCCTACGACTTTTCCTACTCGCCGGCCTTCCCTCCTGTCAACTTCGGGCCCGAGGCCTCAATGGCGCTCCATCCGGATCCGGAAGCGCTCCCGCTTGGTGGGATCGATCGCCAGCACCTCCAGCTCCCCCCGCCCCTCCAGCTGGACCCGCGACCCCACGGCCAGCGGCTGGCTGGGGCTGCTGACCACGGTCCAGTCGATGCGCACGGCCCCCTGGCGGATCAGGTTGGCCATGCGGTTGCGGGACAGGCCGAAACCGGCTGACGCCAGGGCATCCAGCCGCAGGGAGGCTTCCACCGTGGTCAGCTGGCGGGGCAGGCGCCGGGCCGGGAGCTGCAGCACCTCGATGGGGCGGGCCTCGAAGCGCACCGGCACCGTGCGCACCACGCCCTCGCCCCCATCCAGCCTCGCGGCCAGGGCCGCCGTGACGATGGCCTGAGCGCCCCGATCACCCCGCAGCCACAGATCGCCCCACTCCGCCGCGCTGGCACCGGAGCGGGCCAGCCCCTCGAGCATGTCGGCAGCAGTGGCGGGATCGAAAAGAAAATTGCCGCTGATCTCCAGCCCCGTCAGGACGGGAGGCACGGGCTCCTGGCCTGCCCGAGCCAGCAGCAGGCAGCGGCGTTCGGCGCCGGGGTGACCGCCGTCGCTGGCCAGACTCAGCTCACTGAGGGCACCGAGCCTGGCCTCGGCCTCCTCCCAGACGACGGCGTCCAGAAATCCACTCACCTGGGGCTCCCAGGTGCGCAGGACCGTTTCCGCCAGGCTGAACAGGCCTTCGAGGGCCTCCGGCTGGCGGCTTCCTGCCAACAGGTCCCGTCGTGGAAGCATGGCGCCAGCGGCTCAGGTGTCGTCCAGCCGCACGACCGCCTTCGGTCGTGCCAGCTGGATGGTGGTCCAGGGGATCTCGCTCCCGGCGGGGGCCTCCAGCAGCAGCAACCAGCAGCCTTCGTCGAGCCGGTTGCGCAGGATGCGGATGCGGTCGTCCTCCTCGGAGCTGACACTGGCGGCGGCGGCGAAGCTGCCCATCCAGCCGGAGCCCATGCCCAGCAGGCCGCCGATCAGCGGTTCTCCGTAGGCCCCGGCGAAGCTGAAGGTGTGCAGGTCGGTGATCTGGGTGAAGGTGAGTCCGGCCAGAAAGCCGAAGGGCAACAGCCAGCGGACCATCGACTGCTGCCGCCGCCGCCGGGCCGTGGCCGGATCGAGCCGCTCCACGTCCGACATGGTCGCCTCACCGCTGCCGATCGCCAGCACCCGGGTCGGGGCGGGCTGCAGCGCCAGTAAGCGTTCCCGCAAGGCCTGCAGGCGATCGCGGTCGTCCAGCACGACCACCACACTCAAGGACATGGGCTCGTCTCCGCACCGCTCTCTACACTGCACCTCCGGCCTGCCCCCCTGGGGGCGTACCCCCCGCCCCCCGCACCGCTGCCGGACATGACGAAGGTTCTGGTCTCTGATCCCATCGACCAGGCGGGGATCGACATCCTCTCCCAGGTGGCCCAGGTGGACGTGCGCACGGGCCTCAGCCCGGAGCAGCTGGTGGGCTGCATCGGCGACTACGACGGCCTGATGATCCGCTCCGGCACCCAGGTCACCGCCGAGGTGATCGAGGCCGCCACCAAGCTGCGCATCATCGGCCGCGCCGGCGTCGGCGTCGACAACGTCGACGTGCCCGCCGCCACCCGGCGCGGTGTGATCGTGGTCAACTCCCCGGAGGGCAACACGATCGCCGCCGCCGAGCACGCCCTGGCGCTGATGCTCTCCCTGTCGCGGCACGTGCCCCACGCCCACGCCAGCACCATGGCCGGCGGCTGGGACCGCAAGTCCTACGTGGGCAACGAGCTCTACAAGAAAACCCTGGGCGTGGTGGGCCTCGGCAAGATCGGCTCCCACGTGGCCCGCGTCGCCCGGGCCCTGGGCATGGACGTGGCCGCCTACGACCCCTTCATCTCCGCCGAACGGGCCCAGCTGCTCCAGGTGCGCCTGCTGCCACTGCCCCAGCTGTTCGCCGAAGCCGACTACGTCAGCCTGCACCTGCCCCGCACGCCCGACACCGAGAACCTGGTCAACGCGGCGCTGCTGGCCACGATGAAGCCCACGGCCCGGCTGGTGAACTGCGCCCGCGGCGGCATCATCGATGAACAGGCCCTGGCCGACGCGGTCGAGAACCGGGTGATCGCCGGCGCCGCCATCGACGTGTACGCCAAAGAGCCGCTGGCGGCCGATTCACCCCTGCGACTGGTCAAGGAGCGCCTGATCCTCACCCCCCACCTGGGGGCCTCCACGGAGGAAGCCCAGGAGAACGTGGCGATCGATGTGGCCGAGCAGATCCGGGACGTGCTGCTCGGCCTGCCGGCCCGCAGCGCCGTGAACATCCCCGGCCTGACCCCCGAGGTGATGGAGCTGCTCAAGCCCCATCTGCAGCTGGCCGAAACCCTCGGCCTGCTGCTCAGCCAACTGGCCGGCGGCCAGATCAGCGAGCTGGAGGTGCGGTTGCAGGGGGAATTCGCCTCCCATCCCGCCCAGCCCCTGGTGGTGGCCGCCCTCAAGGGCATCCTTTCGGCCGCCCTGGGGGACAGCATCAACTACGTCAACGCCACCCTGGAAGCCAAGGAACGCGGCATCCATGTGCTCGAGGTGAAGGACGACGCCAGCCGCGACTTCGCCGGCGGTTCACTCCAGCTCAGCTCCCGCAGCCCCCGGGGTAACCACAGCGTCACCGGCGCGGTGTTCACCGACGGGGAACTGCGCATCACCACCATCGACGAATTCCCGGTCAACGTGACGCCGAGCCGTCACATGCTCTTCACCCGCCACCGGGACATGCCCGGCATCATCGGCCACCTGGGCTCCCTGCTCGGCGAGCACAACGTCAACATCGCCTCGATGCAGGTGGGGCGCCGCATCGTGCGGGGCGACGCCGTGATGGTCCTGAGCCTGGACGACCCGATCCCCCCCAGCCTGCTGGCGGTGATCCACGGCATCAACGGCATCCAGGCCGCCCATCCGGTCACCCTCTGATGGGCCTGGTCTGGTGGCGGCTGGAGATGGCCGCCCCGGCCGAACTGGAGGAATCCCTGCTCTGGAAGCTGCCGCTGCTGGGGGTGCCCCGGGTGGCCCTGCAGCATCCCCCCGAGGCCCCGGAGCGCCGCCAGCTGCTGGCCTGGCTGCCCGAAAGCGACTGGCCCCCCGACCAGCGGCAGGAGCTGGAGCGGGCCCTGGCCCCGTTGGGGGAGCCCTTCAACCTGGCGCTGCCACAGGTCCACTGGCAGCGGCAGGCTGATGAGGACTGGAGCCTGAGCTGGAAGAGCCACTGGCGGCCCGATCCCGTGGGGGAACGGCTTCTGGTGCTGCCGGCCTGGCTGGAGGTGCCGCCGGAACAGGCCGATCGCCTGGTGATCCGCATCGACCCGGGCAGTGCCTTCGGCACCGGCAGCCATCCCACCACCCGCCTCTGCCTGGAGGCGCTCGAAGCCTTGGCAGGCGAACGGGAGCGGGCTGGCCACGGGCCGGGCCTGCGGGGGCTGCGGGTGGCCGACCTGGGCTGCGGCAGCGGCATCCTGGGCCTGGCCGCCCTGCGGCTGGGGGCGGCGACCGTAGCGGCCGCCGACAGCGATCCCCTGGCGGAGCGCGCGACCCGCGAAAACGCCGCCCTCAATGGCCTGGACGGCGCCCAGGCCCTGACGGTGGCCACCGGGTCGGCGGAGGCCCTCGTGGCGCTGCTGGAGGGACATCCGGCGGATCTGCTGCTTTGCAACATCCTGGCGCCGGTGATCGAGGCCCTGATTCCCTGGTTCGAGCACCTGCTGAGCCCCGGCGGCGTGGGCCTGCTCAGCGGCCTGCTGGTGGATCAGGCCCCAGGCCTGGAGCGGGATCTGGCGGCGGCGGGCTGGCGGGTGGAAGGGCGGGTCGAGCAGGACCGCTGGGGCCTGCTGCGGATCCGTTCGGCATCCGATGTTGCATAAGGCACGCTGATCTGTGTCCTGGCTTTGATTGGCCTTCCCGGCCTGCGAGCCCAAGAACGCCGGGAAAGCCCCCTGTCGGATGTAGGAAGGGCGGGTCCTACAGGCCCTGGCTGCCGGGTGTCTGTGAGCTCCAATCTCTTCCATGGCTTCCTACAAGGTCACCCTCGTCAATGAGAGCGAGGGGCTGAACAAGACCATCGAGGTTCCCGACGACCAGTACATTCTCGACGCCGCCGAAGAGCAGGGCATTGATCTGCCCTATTCCTGCCGTGCCGGCGCCTGCTCCACCTGCGCTGGCAAGCTCACTGCCGGCACCGTCGACCAGTCGGACCAGAGCTTCCTTGACGACGACCAGATCGAGGCCGGCTTCGTCCTCACCTGCGTCGCCTACCCGACCTCCGACTGCACCATCAAGACCCACACCGAAGAAGAGCTCTACTGAGCTCCTCGCCGGGCGATTCACGCGGATCGCCCCTTGAACCCCGTGTTCTTCTCCGCCACCCTCAGGGGTGGCTTTTTCATGTCACTCCAGGTGGACACCGTGCTGGCCTCCGGCAGCGAGCATCCCAGCCCCGGCGGCCAGTACAGCTACCGGGTCCTGGGGCCCTGCTGTCGCCTGTTCGATCGGGAGGAACTTCCCTGGCCCTGCTGCCGCCTGGCCTGGCGCAGCAAGGAGCCCAGCTGGCGCCGGGTCGGCCGCCGCTTCGTGCCCGACCTGGCCGCCCGCCGCTGCCCCTCCTACGCCGTGGAACTGCTCCAGCCGGGGGCCAGGCCCACCCGCACCGTCATCACCCTGTTCCCCCAGCGGTTGGCCCCCGGGCTGCAGGAGTGGTGGTACAGCAAGCTTCCTGGCTCCCTTGAGGCCGTCAACCTAGCGCCGCCTCCACCGCCACCAGCCCCCGTCCCGGTGCCCTGAGCCCCTGGATTCAGGCCATGAAAAAGCCGGCCAGCACTGGGCGGCCGGCTGGAGGGTGGTCGGGACTCAGAAGTAGATCTTGCCGCCGCCCCACTGGATGCCCTGAACCTTGGGGGCCACCAGGATGTAGCCGGCGATCAGGCGCAGGTCCTCGTCGTCCAGGTCGCGCATCTTCACGAACACATCGCTGCTGCGCAGGCTGGGATGGACGTCGGAGATGCTGTATTCCCCGTCGTAGGAGGTGGGGTCCTTCATGTAGTCCACCAGGGCGTCAACCGAATCCCGGGCCGGGGTGGCCAGGGCGAGGGTCTCGGGATCCAGGCCCACGTTCTGGTTGGTCTTGGTGATGCCGCCGGCATGGCAGGTGCCGCAGCTGTCGTTGAAGAGCTTGCGGCCGGTCTTGACCTCCTTCTCGGTGAAGGTCACCAGGGTGCCGTCAGGGGACACCGGCACGGTGAGATCGTCGGCGCTCCACTGGGCCGCCGCCGCGGGACCCGCGAAGCAGACCAGCAGGGCCAGAGGAAGGATCAGCAGGGTCCGGGCGACGGCACGGACAAGCGAGCGGCGGACGGCTGAAAAGGGGGCGGCTGAGAGAAAGAGGGGGGCCATGGAAGAAGCCGGCGAAATGGCGGTGGGACCGCAACTGAGACCTTGTATCACGGGCAATGGGTCCCCCGCAGTGGAATCACGCGAACTGTTGCAGGCTCAGCCCGCCTCCCCCACCTCAAGGCTGAGGAAGTCCCTGGCCACGAGCGTCTCGGGGAAGATGGCCCGCGCTTCGGCCACCAGGTCGTCGGGGGTCATGGGGTTGCCGGCCACGTAGCGGGGACTGAGGTGGGTCAGCACCAGCCGCTTCACCCCCGCCTCCAGGGCGGTCTGGGCGGCCATGGTGCTGGTGGAGTGCTGACGGGCGATGGCCAGGTCCGCCTCGCCGTGGGAAAAGGTGGATTCGTGGATCAGCAGGTCGGCGCCCTGGGCCAGGGCCACCGCCGCCTCGCTGAACACCGTGTCGGTGCAGTAGACGACGCTGCGGCCCGGCCGCGGCGGTCCGCACAGGGCTTCGCCGCGGATCACCCGGCCGTCGTCGAGCGTGACGCTGCGACCGGCCTTGAGCTCCCCATAGACCGGCCCGGGAGGGACGCCCAGGGCCCTGGCCCGTTCCACATCGAAGCGGCCCGGCCGCGGCTTCTGATCCACCCGGTAGGCGTAGGCCGGCACCCGGTGGGTGAGCGCCGTGCAACGCACCGTGATGTCGTCGTCATCCAGCACCAGGCTGCCCCGGGCGGCGGCCTCCTTGACCCGGTGGGTGCGCAGGGGATAACCGATGCGGGTGGAGGAGTTGCGCATCACCCCCTCCAGGTAATCCCGGAGCGGATCCGGTCCGTAGAGATCGATCCCGCCACAGCTACCGGCCAGGCCCAGGCTGGCCAGCAGCCCCGGCAGACCGAAAACGTGGTCGCCGTGCATGTGGGTGACGAAGATCCTGCGCAGCTGCGACACCCGCAGCTCACTGCGCAGGAACTGGTGCTGGGTGCCCTCGCCGCAGTCGAACAGCCAGAGCTCCGCCCGCTGGGGGAGACGCAGGGCGACGGCGGAGACGTTGCGGGCGCGGGTGGGAACGCCGGAGCTGGTTCCCAGGAAGGTGACCTGCACATCCGGGGGGCCTCAGCGGGCATGCTGCCACGCCGCCAGCCGGTGTGGTGGCCGTCGCCATGGCCAACCCCGGTGGCGCCGTCCAGAATGACCCGTTGTCGCTCGCGCGCACTCGTGTCCTTGCTCCGCTTCGGATGGCGCGCCGGCCTGCCCCTGGCGCTGCTCCCAGCCGCCGTGGCGGCGCCGATACCCATGGAGGCCAGGGGGGCGCCGGTCCCCTTGGTGCGGGTGCTGCTGCAGGAAGCCCCCAGCCTGGAGCTGGAGGCCGATAGCGCCCCCCTGCGCCTGGGCGATGGGGCGGGCCGCACCCTGCTGGAGCTGGCCCCGGGGGCCCGGCTGCAGTTCGTCCTCAGCGGCGCGGCCCTGGAGGCGAGGCTTCAGGGACCGGCCGGCAGCCCAAGGCGGCTGTCGTTGCCATCGGGTCAGGCCTGGATCGATCCCGCCCCGGGCCAGGGCGGCGGCAGCGAGGCCATGCTGACCCTGCAGCAGCGCCGCTACCGGGGCCGGCTGCTGGTGCGGAGTGAGGGCGATCGCCTGCAGGCGATCAACCTGATCGATGTCGAGAGCTACCTGCCCAGCGTGGTGGGCAGCGAGATGCCGGCCAGCTGGCCGCTCGCGGCCCTGCGGGCCCAGGCGGTGGCAGCCCGCACCTACGCCCTGCGCCAGCGCCGGCCGGAGGCCCCCTTCGACCTCAAGGCCACGGTGGCCAGCCAGGTCTACAAGGGGGTGGAGAGCGAAACCGACTCCACCCGAGAAGCGGTGCGCAGCACCCGGTCTCAGGTGCTGGTGCACGGTTCCGCCCTGATCAACGCGGTCTTCCACAGCAGCAGTGGCGGCCTGACGGAAAACAGCGGTGATCTCTGGCGCCAGCAGCTCCCCTACCTCGTGAGCGTGCCCGATTTCGACCAGGCCAGCCCGGTCCACGCCTGGCAACTGCGGATCGAGCCCGACAAGCTGGCCAGGGCCTTCCGGGAGATCAATGGGGCCTTCCGCATCGAGGTGCTCTCCACCACCGGCTCCGGCCGCATCCGCCAGGCCCGGGTGACGGGACCGGGAGGCTCGCTGCTGCTCACGGGCGCCGAACTGCGGCAGCGGCTGGGCCTGCGCAGCACCCTGGCCCGCTTCGACTTCGAGGCCCCCAGGGCCTACCCGTTCCCTCCTCCGCTGCCCTCCCTGCAGGGCATGTTCACCCCCGAAGGGATCCGCTCCCTGGCCTCCGGCATGGTCCAGGCCCCCTGGCGCAGCCCCCGGCCACCGGCAGCGCCGACGCTGCTGGTCAGTGGCCGTGGCTACGGCCACGGGGTGGGCATGAGCCAGTGGGGGGCCTACGGGCTGGCCCTGCGCGGCGATGATTACCGCCAGATCCTGCAGCATTACTACCAGGGGGCCAGGATCCTCCCCTACAGCTCCCTTTGAAGACCGGCCACCCCTCCACCACCAGCACCGCGATCACACCCGTCGTTCTGGGCGATGCGGCGGCGGTGGCCGAACGGGTGGCGGCCCTGCTGCTGGCGGATCGGCTGCACCCGCAGCGGCCCCTCGGCCTGGCCACCGGACGCACCATGGAGCCTGTCTATGGGGCCCTGGCCCGCCGGATGGCTCGGCTGGACCCCACCCTGGCGGCCAAGGTGCGCGACACCTGGTGCAGCTTCAACCTGGACGAGTACGTGGGGCTGACGCCGCAGACTCCCACCTCCTTCGCCGCCACCATGGCCCGCCAGCTGGTGGCGCCCCTCGGCCTGGACCCTGAGCGGGTGCGGCTCCCCGATGGGCAGGCCGCCGATCCGGAGGCCGAAGCCCGTCGCTATGGCGCCGCCGTCGGCGCGGCCGGTGGCATCGGCCTGCAACTGCTGGGCCTGGGCCTCAACGGCCACGTGGGCTTCAACGAACCCCCCTCGGACCCTGCGCTTACCTGCCGCTGTGTGGAGCTCAGCGGCCACACCCGCCGCCAGAACGCCGGTGGCTTCGGCGGCGACCCCGGCGCCGTCCCCCGGCGGGCCATCACCCTGGGACTGGCCGAGATCCTCTCGGCCCGCCGGGTGTTGCTGGTGGTCACCGGGGCCGAGAAAGCGGCGATCCTGCGCCGCACCCTGGAGGAGCCCCCTTCAGCGGAGCTGCCCGCCAGCTGGCTGCAGCACCATCAAGGCCTGACGGTGATCGCCGACACCGACGCCATGCTCAGCTGAGCAGGACCGCTTCCATCAGGGCCTCATCCGCTTCGAGATTGGTCGTCACGCTGCGCACGTCGTCGAGGTCCTCGAGCACATCCAGCATGCGCAAACAGGCGGCGAGCAAGTCCCCGTCCTCGAGGCGACAGGGCAGGGAGGCGATCCAGCGGTGCTCCCAGCCCGCCAGCGGCAGGCCCAGGTCCCTCAACCCGTCCTGGAGGACTTCCAGGTCGGCAAAGGCCCCGAACACATCGACGCCGTCCACGTCGATGGCGTAGCCCACCGCCGCCGGACCTCCCCGCTCCTCCAGGGCCAGGAGGCTCTCCAGCAGGGTCTCCTCGTCGGCACCGGGCAGGGCCAGCCGCACCACGGACCGCTGCTCGAACAGGTAGCTGACGCAGCCGGTCTCGCCGAGGTTGCCGCCATGCTTGCCGAAGGCCAGCCGCAGGTCGGCGGCGGTGCGGTTGCGGTTGTCGGTGAGGGCCTCGACCAGCACGGCCACCCCCCCGGCGCCATAGCCCTCGTAGCGCACCGCCTCAAACAGGTCGGCACCACCGGCGCCCTGGCCGCTGCCCTTGGCCACGGCCCGGTCGATGTTGGCGTTGGGCAGCCCCGCCACCTTGGCCTTCTCGATGGCGGTGCGCAGCTGGAAGTTGCCGGCGGGATCGGCACCACCGCGGGCCGCCACGGTGATCTCCCGCCCCAACCGGGTGAAGAGCGCCCCCCGCTTCGCATCCACCACCGCCTTGGTGCGTTTGATCTGGGCCCATTTGCTGTGGCCGGCCATCGCGATGTCGGGAGAGGTTCAACCGGTGGCGTCGAACACCAGCCGGGGCAGGAGCAGGCCCTTGCCGTCGGCACGGGCGATGCCAGCCAGACTGCCATCCGGCGTGAGTACGGCGACGGCCCCCTCGGGCAATTGCTCCACCGTTCGTGGCAGCGCACGGCCGCACCGCCACGGCGACAGCTGGGACGGATCCAGACGCTGCCGCGGCAGATCCACCAGCACGTCGAGGGGATCCAGCAGGGGGGGCATGGGGCCGCCCGCCAGGCGCTCCATCGAAATGGCCTGGTGCAGGCCGAAGCCGAGGGCGGCGGTGCGGCGCAGGCTGGCCAGGGCACCGCCGCAGCCCAGGGCCTCCCCCAGGTCCCTGGCCAGGGCGCGCACGTAGGTGCCGGCGGAACAACGCACCTCCAGCTCCAGGCGGCCACTGGCCGCGTCCCAGCCGAGCAGATCGAGGCCATGGATCACCACCGGTCGGGCCGCCAGGGCCAGCTCTTCCCCCGCCCGCACCCGGGCGTAGGCCCGCTGGCCATCGACATGCACGGCGGAGACCTGGGGAGGAACCTGCAGGATCTCCCCCCGGAAGGCGGCCAGGGTCCGCTCCAGCTCCTCGGGGCCGAGGCGGGGCACGGCTTGCTGCTCCAGCACCTCACCCTCGAGGTCGTCGGTGCTGGTGCGCAGCCCCAGTTGCACGGTGCCGCGGTAGGTCTTGTCGCCAGGGAGGTAGGGCAGCAAGCGGGTGGCGGGACCGAGGGCGATCGGCAGCACGCCCGTGACCGCCGGATCCAGGGTGCCGCCATGGCCCACCCGCCGCAGGCCGGAGGCCCGGCGCACCCGGGCGACGACGTCGTGGGAGGTCAGGCCGGCGGGTTTGTCGAGCACGAGGAAGCCGCAGCCGTGGCGCGACGGGGGGGAAGGCGGCAGCCTGGTGGAACCTTCCTTCATGCCCAGGCGCCGATGACCCTGCAGGACCGGCGCGAGGTGGCCTTTCTGGTGCTGGCCGGCCTCTTCCTGGGGACCATGGGCATGCTGAACATCCTGGGCCTGACCCGCTTCCTGACGCTGGGCAGCATCGGCTCCTTCCCGATCATCGTGGCGATCGGGGCCCTGCCGTACCCCGTCACCTTCCTCTGCACCGACCTGATCAGCGAGATCTGGGGCGAGCGGCGCGCCTCCCAGGTGGTGTGGGTGGGTCTGATGCTCAACGGCTGGATTGTGCTGGTGCTCTGGCTGGGAGGCATCCTGCCGGGCCTGGACGGTTTCGGTGGGTTGGCAGGTCTGCCGACCGACACCCAGGCCGATGGGGTGCCGGTGTTCTTCGAGGTGCGGCGGCTGGCCTTCGGGGCGGTGGGGGCCTCCATGGCCGCCTACATGGCCGCCCAGTTCACCGACGTGCGCCTGTTCCATTTCTGGAAGCGGTTCAGCAACGGCAAGGCCCTGTGGCTGCGCAACAACGGCTCCACCCTGATCAGCCAGATCGTGGACACTTCAGCGGTGGTGCTGATCAGCCACTACGCCGCCCATGTGCTGCCGATCAGGCCGGGCGAACCCGTGCTGCCCCAGCTGGGGGTGTTCATCGCCAGCGGCTATGTGTTCAAGCTGGTGGCGGCCCTGGCTGACACCCTGCCCTTCTACCTGCTGGTGGGCTGGCTGAGGCGCTACTTGGAGGTGCCGGGGGACGGCACCGAACTGGGAGAGGTGCCCCTGACCTAGGCGGCGGCGGCGATGTTGATGCGCTTGCGATTGCGCAGGCCGCGTTTGATCGATTCGAAGTTGACAACGCCATCCACCAGGGCGAACAGCGTGTCATCGGAGCCACGGCCGACGTTGACACCGGGGATCACCGAGGTGCCGCGCTGACGGATCAGGATCGAACCGGCGCTGACGGTTTCACCGCCGTAGCGCTTGACACCGAGGCGCTTGGAGTTGGAATCGCGACCGTTACGGGTCGAACCTGTGCCTTTCTTGTGGGCCATGGGGAAAGCGGGGGGTGGAGTGGAAGCTGGGAGGGACGCTGGAGAGCCGGATCAGACGATCGCCTTGCCGCCCACCTTGATGGCCTGGACCATCACGCGGGTGAGTTCCTGGCGGTGGCCGTTCTTACGGCGGGTTTTCTTCTTGGGACGCATCTTGTAGACGATGATCTTCTGGCCGCGGCGATGGGCCATCACCTTGAGCTCCACGGTGGCGCCTGCCACATAGGGCTGGCCCAGGGTGGTGCCGGACGAATCCTTCACCAGAAGCACGTTCTCCAGGGTGACGGTGCTATCGACGTCGGCGCTGAGTCGATCCAGGTCGACGTAGCGATCGGTCTGGAGCCAGAACTGCTGACCGGAGGCTTCGACGATGGCGTAGGCACCGGTGGTGTCCGTCGTGGCGGCTCCTGTTGCGGCGTCGCTCGGGAGGTCCTGCTGGGGGGCTTGGGTCATCACGTCAAGGGGCGTGGCCAGGCTGGCGGCAGGGAGCCGCCATTGGGCCTGGGCGCACGGAATCGAAAGACAGAACTAAGATCTTCCCGTCCGGGCCCACCTTCCGTCAAGATTCAGCCCGCCCAGGGGAGCTCCCCGCCGCAGCGGTCGATGCCCCAACCGGTTCTCACCATCCTTACCCTCCTCCAGACCCCCGCCCTGGCCGAGGCCTGCGTCCAGTCGCTCAAGGGTGGCCGCTACCGGCTCATGCCGGTGGACCCTGCCGTCGAGCCCCTGGCACAGCTGGAGCGCCTCCGGGAGGACATCGACGGCCTCCTGCTCGAGGAGGGGGCGGTCGACGGAGGCTTCTACGGCACCCTGCACGAACGGGGGCTGGAGCTGCCGGCCGTGCTGATCGGACCCGTCAGCGGCGACGTTCTCTTCCATGGCGCCGAAGTCCGCCTGCCCCCCGACCAGCTGGAGCAGTTGAGCTACAGCCTTGATGCGGCCGTCTCCCGGTTTCTGCGCAGCCACATCCCATCGGCCAGCAGCGAAGCCCAGGCGACCACCCCCGATGGCTGGAAGCTGTCGAACCGGCTGAACGGCCGTCTCGGCTATCTCAGCGTGTACTACAAGCGGGATCCCTCCCGCTTCCTACGCAACCTGGAAGCCGAAGAACGCGACGAGTTGCTCGACTCCCTCAGGCGCAGCTACCGCGATCTGCTGATCAGTTACTTCAAGGATCCGGCCACAGCCAACCAGGCCATCGAAAGCTTCGTGAACACAGCCTTCTTTGCCGATCTACCGATTACCAAAATGGTTGAGATCCACGTGAATCTGATCGAAGAGTTCTGGAAACAGCTCATGCTCAAAGGACAGAAGAACGATTTCCTGCAGGACTACCGCCTGGCCCTCCTTGACGTCATGGCCCACCTCTGTGAGATGTATCGGCGCTCCATCCCTCCAGACGTGCCGATCGTGCCTTCCCCCATACCCGAAGCATCCAGCCCTTCCGCCTGATCCACTGCCATGACTTTTCGCAAGACTTACATCCTCAAGCTCTACGTGGCAGGCAACACGCCCAACTCCATGCGGGCTCTTAAGACACTCCGCGAAATCCTCGAGTCCGAGTTCCGCGGGGTCTACGCCCTGAAGGTGATCGACGTCCTCAAGAATCCCCAACTGGCCGAGGAGGACAAGATCCTGGCCACACCCACCCTGGCGAAGATCCTCCCCCCGCCCGTGCGGCGGATCATCGGCGACCTGTCCGACCGGGATCGGGTGCTGATCGGCCTCGATCTCCTCTACGAAGAACTCTCGGAGGAGGACTTCAAGCTGGACATCGACGATCTCGAAGCAGGCGGTGAAGCCTCCCCTCCCGAATCCTCCTGAAGCCTTCCAAGCCAGTCCAGTCGTCTTCCCAGTCCCTTATCCCCTTCCCCTTCCATCCTTTCGATGCCGGATTCCAACGACCACGACCTCTCCGCCAACCGGATGCAGATGCAGAAGCTTCCCACGGGGATCGAGGGCTTCGATGACATCTGCCATGGCGGTCTGCCGATCGGTCGATCGACCTTGATCAGTGGCACCTCAGGAACCGGGAAAACGGTCTTTTCGCTGAATTTTCTCTGCAACGGGATCCGCCAGTTCAACGAGCACGGCATTTTCGTCACCTTTGAGGAATCTCCCCTCGACATCCTTCGCAACGCCTCCAGCTTCGGCTGGAACTTGCAGGAGATGGTGGAGCAGAACAAGTTGTTTGTCCTCGACGCCTCCCCGGATCCCGATGGCCAGGAAGTCTCCGGAAGCTTCGACCTCTCCGGGCTGATTGAACGCATCCATTACGCGATTCGCAAGTACAAAGCGAAGCGGGTGGCGATTGACTCCATCACCGCCGTCTTCCAGCAGTACGACGCTATTTCCGTGGTTCGCCGGGAAATCTTCCGGCTGATCGCCCGGCTCAAGGAGATCGGCGTCACCACGGTGATGACCACCGAACGGGTCGATGAATACGGCGCCATCGCCCGCTACGGCGTCGAGGAATTCGTCTCCGACAACGTCGTGATCCTGCGCAACGTGCTGGAAGGCGAACGGCGGCGTCGCACGGTGGAAGTGCTCAAGCTCCGGGGCACCACCCACATGAAGGGGGAGTTTCCCTTCACCATGGGCAGCCACGGCATCAGTGTGTTCCCCCTGGGGGCGATGCGCCTCACCCAGCGCTCCTCCAACGTGCGTCTGAGCTCGGGCGTTCCCAGGCTGGACGAGATGTGCGGGGGCGGCTTCTTCAAGGACTCCATCATCCTGGCGACCGGCGCCACCGGCACCGGCAAGACCCTTCTGGTCAGCAAATTTGTGGAGGATGCCTGCCGCAGCAAGGAGCGGGCGATCCTGTTCGCCTACGAGGAATCCCGCGCCCAGCTGCTGCGCAACGCCACCAGCTGGGGCATCGATTTCGAGCAGATGGAGCAGGACGGCCTGCTCAAGATCATCTGTGCCTATCCGGAGTCCACTGGCCTGGAGGATCACCTGCAGATCATCAAGACGGAGATCAGCCAGTTCAAACCGTCCAGGATGGCGATCGACTCCCTCTCCGCCCTCGCCAGGGGCGTCAGCCACAACGCCTTCCGGCAGTTTGTGATCGGGGTGACGGGCTATGCGAAGCAGGAGGAAATCGCGGGCTTCTTCACCAACACATCCGAAGAATTCATGGGCAGTCACTCGATCACCGACTCCCATATCTCCACCATCACCGACACGATTCTGTTGCTTCAGTATGTGGAGATCCGTGGTGAGATGGCCCGGGCTCTGAACGTGTTCAAGATGCGTGGGTCCTGGCACGACAAAGGCATCCGGGAGTTCGTGATCACGGGCAACGGACCGGAGATCAAGGATTCCTTCGCCAATTTCGAGCGCATCATCAGCGGTGTTCCCCATCGCATCACCACAGATGAACGGGCCGACCTCGGGCGCATCATGCGCAGCGTGGATGGGGAGAGCTGATCAGGCGGGTGCCCCCTCAGGCCACGGCGGTTCGCCGCTCCTTGTCCATGACGGCCAGGCTCGAGGAACGCTCCGCCTGGACCTGCAATTCATCGCCGTCGGCATCCTCCAGGGGCAGGTCGAACCAGAAGGTGGTGCCCGCACCGGGCTCGCTGGCCATGCGGGCCTGGCTGCCGTGTTTCTCGAGAATGCCGCGCACGATGGAGAGTCCCAGCCCGGTGCCGGCCTCGGTGTGGACGGCATTTTCGACCCGGAAAAACCGCTCGAAGATCCGGGCCTGGTCGGCCTCGGAGATGCCGCAGCCGGTGTCGGAGATCTCGACCCGCAGCCGGGGCAGGGGGGAGGTGAGGGCGCAGGAGGGGTGGTCGCCGGCGCTGGCGTCCGGATCCAGCAGGCACTGGTCGGGCCAGGGGTAGGCCCGCAGCAGCAGCTGGCCGCCGCCCTGGGTGAACTTGAGGGCATTGCCCACCAGGTTGTCGAACACCTGCAGCAGCAGATCCCAGTTACCACGCACCCTGGGCAGGTGCTGATCGCCGGTGAAGATCAGGGTGACCCCCTTCTCCTCAGCGTTCAGCCGGTAGGTGCGCAGGGTCTGCTCAATGGCCGGGGCCAGGTCCAACGGCTCCAGCTGCCAGACCCGGTCGGATTCCAGCCGCGACAGGTCGAGCACGTCGGTGACCAGCCGTGACAGCCGGTCGGTCTCGGCGTTGGCGATGCTCAAGAACTCCTTCTGCTCCTCCGCACTGAGCAGGTCGCCCATGTCGTGGAGCGTCTCCACGTAGCTCTTGATGTTGCAGAGGGGGGTGCGCAGCTCGTGGGAGACATTGCTGATGAAGCGGCTCTGGGCCGCATTCAGCTCCACCTCCCGGGTCAGGTCCTGGATGGTCATGGCGATGCCCTTGAGGCTCTCGCCGCTGGCATCCCGCACCGACTGGAGCACGATGCGCAGGGTGCGGGCGGGATCGCCGAAACTGCAGCGCACGTCAGTGTTGTCCCGCTCGCTCAGGATCAGGCTCTCCAGCGGATCGTGCAGTTCCATCGCCAACCGATCGGGCAGTTCGGTGGCCAGTTCACTGCCCTCCAGGTTGCGCCCCTCCCAGCGGAACAGGCGCCGGGCGGTGGGGTTGGCCAGCACGATGTGCCCTTCCGCGTCGAGCAGCACCGCGCCATCGGCCATGGTGGCGATCAGCGACTGCTGCTTCACCTGGGCGGCGGTGAGTTCCTCGATGTTGGCCGCCTTGTAGACCTCCAGCTGGGAGGCCATGGTGTTGAACCCGTTCAGGAGTTCGCCCAGTTCCCCCCCCACCGGCAGGGCGATGCGGGTCTCGAAATTGCCGCCGGCGATCGAGCGCACCCCCCGCAGCAGTTCCTTCACCGGCTGGGTGATGGTGAGGGCGTTGAACACCGAGCCCAGGATCACCAGCACCCAGATGGAGATGAACACCGCCACGGTGACTTCACGGGTGAGGGCGGCACTGGCCAGGAGTGTTTCGTTGGGGTTGATGCCCAGGGCCACCACGCCCAGATAGCGGCCGTCGCTCACCATCGGCACGAACACATCGGTGACCTGGCCGTCCGGCGTGAGGTGCTGGCGGATCAGGGGGTTGTCGGGGCGGCGCTGGATGTCGGCCGGCAGCTCCAGGCGGCGGCTGAGCAACCGTTCACCCATGCCGGTGCTGCCACCCATGGGGATGCCCAGATAGATCACGCCATCGGGATCGGCGAAGAAGATGTAACGGAGGCTGCGGCTGGACTGCCAGAAGCGTTCGGCCACCGAGGCCAGTTCGCGGTCGTTGCCCTCCGCCACCAGGGGGGTGACGTTGGCCGAGAGCAGCAGCCCGAGATCGCGGGCAAAGCGGGTGTCGCTCATGCGGGCATCGCGCTGGATGCCATTGAGCGCCAGAAAGGTGATGCCCGTCATCAGCAGGCTCACCACGAGGGTGGCGACCGCCAGCAGTTTCGTCTGCAGGCTGAATTCGGCCCACCAACGCTGCAGGCGCTCCCTCCAGGTGAGTGTCATGGCCGCACCGGCGGACGCGTCCGCACCTGGTGGCCGATGTCGCGGCGATAGACCATGCCCTCGAAGCCCACCCGCTCCAGGCCGGCATAGGCGCGCTCGAAGGCGGCATCGAAATCCTCGGCCTGGGCCACCACCGCCAGCACCCGCCCGCCCGCCGTGACCACCTGGCCGCCCTCGCCCCGTCGACTGCCGGCGTGAAACAGCTGCAGGTCGGGGTCGTCCGTCAGCTCCCCATGGATCGGATCCCCACGACGCCCCTCGCCGGGATAGCCCTCGGCGGCGGCGATCACGCAGGCACTGCAGCGGGGCACGATCGTCAGGGGCGGGGCCTCCTCGAGGCGGCCGGTGGCACAGGCCAGCAACACCCGGGCCAGCTCAGGGCCAAGCAGGGGCATCAGGGTCTCGCATTCCGGGTCCCCGAAGCGGCAGTTGAACTCGATCACCCGCAGGCCGTCCTCGGTGAGCATCAGGCCGGCGAAGATCACGCCGCGGTAGTCGATGCCCCGGGCCCTCAGGGCCGCCAGGACCGGCTCCAACACCAGCTGACGCACCTGTTCCAGCCCCTCCCCATCCAGCAACCGGGCCGGGGCATAGGCCCCCATGCCACCGGTGTTCGGACCGGTGTCCCCCTCGCCAATGCGTTTGTGGTCCTGGGCCGGGGGCAGCAGCACCATGCTGCGGCCGTCGGTGAGGGCGAACACCGACACCTCCGGGCCGTGCAGGCGCTCCTCCAGCACCAGGGAGGCGGCGGCGGCCGGCTCACCAGGGGCGGCGGTCTGGAAGCGGCCGGCGAACACCTCCTCGATGGCGTCGCGGCACTGCTCAAGGCTGTCGGCCACCGTCACCCCCTTGCCGGCCGCCAGCCCATCGGCCTTCACCACCAGGGGTCGGCCGTGCCGCTCCAGGGCCTCCAGGGCCTCCTGCCGAGACGTTGCCGCCCAGTAGCCCGCCGTGGGCACGCCCGCTTCCCGCATCAGATCCTTGGCCCAGCGCTTGCTGGCCTCCAGCAGGGCCCCATCCGCCCCGGGGCCGAAGACCGCCAGCCCCTCCGAGCGCAATCGATCCGCCAGACCGGCCGCGAGCGGCGCTTCCGGCCCCACCACCACCAGGTCGATGGCCTGCGCATGGCAGGCCGCGGCCAGGGCGCCATGGTCGGTCTCGGCGATGGCCAGCTGGCCGCAGCCCGCCAGGGCCGCGGTGCCGCCGTTGCCAGGGGCCACCAGCACCTGCTCCACCCCCGGGCAGCGCGCCAGGGCCCAGCCCAGGGCGTTCTCGCGGCCACCGCCGCCCACCACCAGGATCCGGGCCGGTACCGGGCCAGCGGAGGAAGCAGCAGTGGGGGTGGGTGAAGCCATGGGCGGAAGAGGGGAGGCAGGACGGGGGGTGGATCGGGGAGGAGAGGTCCCCTAGGTTGAGCGCCGGCACGGGTGCTGCACCGGTTGCCCTCACCTGCCTTGCTGCCACTCCCCTTTGCCATTCTCTCCGACCGCCGCCTCGACCGCTGCCCCGCCCAGCGGATCCGGCCCGACCACCGGCCTTTCCCTGGGCGGGCGGCGGTGGCCCCTGGAGTGGCGTCGGCCGCTCCTGAGGACCCTAGGAGCCCTGGCCCTCCTCGGCCTGTTCACGCCACTGGGGGGTGCGGCGGCCATCCCCACCACCCCTGCGCCGTCGGTGGCACCAGACCAGGCACCCCAGGGTCCTGCCGCAGACGGGGCCGGGGCCGGACCCTCCGGGCCACCGGAGGAAACCGAAAAACCACCACTACTCCTCAGTGATAAAGCCTTCGCCGAGCTGCTGCGCGACGGGGACCTGGAGCAGCTCGATGCGGCCTGTCGCCAGAGCGCCGATGCCGATCTGGGCGAGCGCCTGAGGCAGCTGCAGCAGCGGCTGCTGACACTCCACCCGGCCCCCCAGCCCCTGGAGGTGGTGCTGGCCAACGCCGACGTGCTGCTCAGCTGCCGGGCCCCCAGCGAGGCGATGGACGTGCTCAACCGCTTCGGACCGGCCGCCGGAGCCGAGCGGGTGCAGTGGTTGCAACTCCAGTGGCGCGCCGCCGCGGCGGGGCTGGACCACCGCCGGGCCGCCCTGGCCCTGGAGCGGCTGCGGCAGGAAAGCGGCACCTCCCTCGATGCCATCGCCCTGCCGCTGCTACGCCGGGAGGATGGCACCGTGATCAGCCGCTCGGCCCTGGAACTGCTGGCCCTGCATCTGGAATCACGGGGCTTCCCCAAGGTCGGCGGCGAGCTGCTGGTCCGGGCCCGCCAGGGCGGCCTGGCGGGGGCCCTGCGTCTGCAACAGGCCGTGGGGTTGCTGGCGGAGCTGCCGGCGCCGCAGCGGGAGGCCCTGCTGGAGGCGGCCCTCGACCAGGCGGCGGCGGCGGGGGCCTGGGGCCTGGTGGCCGAACTGCTGGACACCCAGGCCGCCCTGCCCTCGGGGCGGGCCGTGGAGCGCCGCCTGCGGCTCAGTCGCCGCCTCGACGACGCCTACGGGGAATGGCGCTGGCGGCGCGAGGATCCGGCTTCGGCCCCACGCACCCGCCAGTTGGAGATCCAGCTGCGCTCCCCCCGCGACCCCGGCGGCCATGCCGCCGACCTTCCGATACCGGCGACGGAACCGGCCCCGACCACCACTCCCGCCCCATGACCCTGACCCCTGCCACCGGCCCCCTCCTCTACGAAGGCAAAGCGAAGCGGGTGTTCGCCACCGATCAGGTCGACGTGGTGGCCGTGGAATACAAGGACGACGCCACGGCCTTCAATGCCCTCAAGAAGGCCCAGCTGCACGGCAAGGGGTCCCTGAACTGCCGCATCTCCGCCCTCCTGTTCGAGCATCTGGAGCGGCTGGGGGTACCCACCCACTACCTGGGCCTGCACGGGGATCACTGGATGATGGTGCGGCCGGTGCGGGTGGTGCCGGTGGAGGTGGTGGTGCGGAACGTGGCCGCCGGTTCCCTCTGCCGCCAGATGCCGATCCCGGCGGGGACCCCCCTGGATCCGCCGCTTCTCGATCTGTACTACAAGGACGACGCCCTGGGCGATCCCCTGCTCAGCGAAGCGCGGCTGGAGCGGCTCCAGCTGGTGACCTCCACCCAGATGGAGGCCATCAGGGACCTGGCCTTCCGCGTCAACGACGCCCTGCGCCAGCTGTTCGCCGAGGTGGGGCTCGAACTGGTGGATTTCAAGATCGAACTAGGCTTCACCGCCGCCGGCACCCTGGTGGTGGCGGACGAGATCAGCCCCGACACCTGTCGCCTCTGGAACCGGGCGGTGAGCGATGAGGAGGAGCGAATTCTCGACAAGGACCGTTTCCGCCAGGACCTGGGCGGCGTTGTCGAGGCCTACGGGGAGGTCCTCAAACGGGTCCAAGGGGCCTGTCCCGAACCGCGGGTCTACGGGTAAGGTCAGCGGAATTTGCGGCCTGGCCGCTCTGCAGACGACATCCATGATTGGCGTTCGCCTCGGCAGGCCCCACATCCTTCGAAGCGTCACGCCCCGGGCGGCGACCGCCTCCTTGCCCCTGCTCGTGGCCCTGCTGCTGGCCGGCGGCCAGTCCAGGGCGGCCGAGAGTCCCCCCACCAAGCGGGAGGGGCAGGCCCCGGTGCCCGCGTTGGCCCAGGCCGGCGCCGATCCTTTCGCCGCCCCGGCGGACACCACCCCTCCGGCCGGGGCGTCCCCGGCGGCTCCCGCCCCCGCCACCCCAGCCCCGGGCGCCCCCGCCGCCCGCGACGACCGGCCGGGCAAGCCCTCCCTGGGTCCAGCCCCTGCACCGTCGGCCTCGGCCGAACCCCGGGTGCTGATCAGCGAGGTGGTGATCGAAGGTCTGGCAGACCACCCTGAGCGTGAGCGGCTCGAGCTGGCGGCCTACGCCGCCACGGCAGTGACGCCCGGCAATGCGATCACCCGCAGCGAACTGGAAACCGATCTGCAGGCCATTTATGCCACGGGCTGGTTCTCCGACGTCCGGATCCAGCCCCAGGACGGCCCCCTCGGGGTGAGGCTGGTGGTCTCGGTGGTGGCCAACCCGGTACTCACCAAGGTGAGCCTGGACCCCGCCGACGCCAAGGTCCCGCAAACGGTGGTGCAAGACACCTTCGCCGGTGATTACGGCAAGACCCTCAACCTGGTCACCCTGCAGGGCCGCATGCAGGAGCTGCAGAAGTGGTACGCCGATCAGGGCTTCTCCCTGGCCCGCGTCACCGGCCCCTCCCGGGTCGGCCCCGATGGCGATGTGCAGTTGCTGGTGCGCCAGGGCACGGTCAAAGGCGTGGAGGTGCAGTTCCTCAACAAGGAGGGATCGGCCACCAACGACAAGGGCCAGCCGATCAAGGGCAAGACCAAGGCATGGGTCATCACCCGGGAGATCTCCATCAAGACCGGCGAGGTCTTCAACCGCCGCAACCTGGAGGACGACCTCAAGCGCCTCTACGGCACCGGCCTGTTCAGCGACGTCAAGGTGACCCTGCGGCCCGAACCGGAGGATCCCGGCTCCGTGGTGATCGTGCTGGGGGTGGTGGAACAGTCGACCGGTTCCCTCTCCGGTGGCCTGGGCTACAGCCAGAGTCAGGGGGTCTTCGGGCAGATCCAGCTGCAGGACAGCAACCTGCTAGGCCGCGCCTGGGACCTCTCGACAAGCTTCACCTACGGCCAGTTCGGCGGTCTGGCCGACATCTCCTTCAGCGACCCGTGGATCAAGGGGGACCCGTTCCGGACGGCTTTCCGGCTCAAGGCCTTCATCAGCCGGGACGCCCCCCAGGTGTTCCAGAGCCAGAACAACGGCAACATCTTCACCGTCACCGATTTCTACCAGCCCCCCGGCACCCAGGTCTCTTACAACATTGAATCGCTGTTCAACCCCCTCGGGGCTTTCTTCCCTTCGGTGACGGCGGCCCGCATCGCCGCCGAGACCAGAGGCAAGAACCTCAGCTGGTTCAAGTATGACGGCAACAGCGTCCTGATCCAGCGCGTCGGCGCCAACGTCCAGTTCGTGCGGCCGCTCAACGGCGGCAACCCCTTCAAGCGCGCTCCCTGGACCGTGCTGCTGGGTCTGACCGGCCAGGTGGCCACGCCGATGGACTTCTCCGGCACCTCCCGCCGCTTCGGTCTGGCCATCCCAAACGAGTCCACCTCCCTGTTCTCGGCTCCCACCAACTCGATCATCTGCCTGGCCTACAACTGCGCCGCCCGCAACCAGCTGGTGGGCCTGCGGCTGGCGGCAACAATGAGCACCCTCAACGATCCCCGCAACCCCACCAAAGGCAACTTCCTCAGCCTCGGCACCGAACAGTTCATCTCGGTGGGTCCCGATTCCCCCACCTTCAACCGGTTGCGGGGCAGCTTCACCCACTACATCCCGGTCCGCTGGCTGAAGTTCTACAAGGGGTGCCGACCCAAGGCCGGTGAAACCGAAGATTGCAAACAGGCCCTGGCCTTCCAGGTGTCGGCCGGCGCGGTGATCGGCGATCTGCCGCCCTATGAAGCCTTCTGCCTGGGCGGCGGCAACTCGGTGCGCGGTTACTTCGACTGCGATCTCGGCGTGGGCCGCAGCTTCGGCGAGGCCACGATCGAATACCGGTTCCCCCTGTTCAGCGTCGTCAGCGGCGAGCTGTTCGTCGATGGCGGCACCACCTTCGGCAGCCAGACGAACGTGCCCGGCAACCTGGGCGGCCTGCTCAAAAAGCCGGGCTCCGGCTTCTCGATCGGCACCGGCCTGATCGTCACCACCCCGGTCGGCCCACTGCGGCTGGAAGTGGCCAGCCAGGACTTCACCGGCGAGTGGCGCTTCAACCTCGGCGTGGGCTGGAAGTTCTAGTGACCAGCTGGCCCAGCGACTATCGCCAGGCATGGACCCTGGGCTCCTGCGTGGAACGCACCGGAGTCGGGCTGCACAGCGGCGCCGTCTCCCGGGTCCGCCTCGGCCCCTCGGAACGGCCGGGCTACTGGCTGGGCTGGCTGGACGACCCGCAACGGCCCCTGCAGCAACTGGGCCCCTCCCAGGTGAGTGACACCCGCCTCTGCACCTGCCTGCAGCTGGGGGATCGGCGCCTGGCGACGGTGGAGCACCTGCTGGCGGCCCTCGCCGGCACCGGGGTGAGCCAGGCGGAGCTGCTGGTGGACGGGGAGGAGATCCCCCTGCTCGACGGCTCGGGGCTTCCCTGGGTCGAAGCGATCGGTGAGGCGGGGATCTGCAGCCGGGGTGAGCGCCTCGAGCCGCCCCTGCCGGCCCTGCCAGTCACCCTTCAGCAGGGTCAGAGCTTCGTGGTGGCCCTGCCGGCCGACCGGCTGCGCCTGGCGGCGGCCATCGACTTTCCCCAGGCGGCCATCGGCCGCCAGCTCTTTACCCTGGATCTCACCCCGGAGAGCTTTGTGGCGGAGATCGCCCCGGCCCGCACCTTCGGCTTCCAAGAGCAGGTGGAGCAGTTGCTGGCCGCGGGCCTGATCCGCGGCGGTGCCCTCGACAATGCCCTGGTCTGTGACGGCGACGGCTGGGTCAATCCGCCGTTGCGCTTCGCTGATGAACCGGTGCGCCATAAGCTGCTGGATCTGCTGGGAGATCTGGCGTTGGTGGGCCTGCCCAGGGCCCACGTCTTCGCCTACCGCGGTTCCCATGGCCTGCACACCGCCATGGCCGCGGCCCTTGCGGCCCAGGCATCCCGCCTGCCCGTGCCCGTACCGACCCATTGATTCCTTGACCGTTCTTCCTTCCGCCGCTCCTGAGGCCGCCCCGGCAGCCTGCCCCGACGCCGATGCGGCCCGGGCCGTGGTGCTCAGCAGCGAGCAGATCCTCAACCTGCTCCCCCATCGCTACCCCTTCGCCCTGGTGGATCGGGTGGTGGAGTATGTCCCCGGTAAACGGGCGGTGGCGCTCAAGAACGTCACCTTCAACGAACCGCAGTTCCAGGGCCATTTCCCGGGCCGCCCCCTGATGCCTGGCGTCCTGATCGTTGAGGCCATGGCCCAGGTGGGGGGCCTGATCGTCACCCAGATGCCCGATCTGCCCAAGGGCCTGTTCGTCTTCGCGGGCATCGACGGTGTGCGCTTCCGGCGCCCCGTGGTGCCCGGCGACCAGCTTCTGATCACCTGCGAACTGCTCAGCCTGAAGCGCAAACGCTTCGGCAAGGTGCACGCCACCGCCACGGTCGATGGCGAGCGGGTCTGCTCGGGTGAGCTGATGTTCTCGCTCGTGGACTGACGCGATGTCGAGTACTGCCATGACGACATCCGTGCATCCCACGGCCCTGGTCGATCCCCGGGCCCGGTTGGCCCCGGGCGTGGAGATCGGCCCCTATTCCGTCATCGGTCCGGAGGTGGAGATCGGCGAAGGCAGTCGCATCGGCCCCCACGTCGTGATCGACGGGCGGGTGCGGATGGGCAAGGGCAACCGGATCTTCCCGGGGGCCTGCATCGGCCTCGAGCCCCAGGACCTCAAGTACGGCGGTGCCCCCACCGAAGTGGTGATGGGGGATGAGAACACGATCCGGGAGTGCGTGACCATCAACCGCGCCACGGCCGAAGGGGAGAGGACCGTCCTAGGCAACGGCAACCTGCTGATGGCCTACAGCCACATCGGCCACAACTGCCAGCTCTCCGACCGCATCGTGATCGCCAACGGTGTCGCGGTGGCGGGCCACGTGGTCATCGGGGAGCGGGCCGTGATCGGTGGCGTGCTCGGCATCCACCAGTTCGTCCACATCGGCAGTCTGGCGATGGTGGGCGGCATGAGCCGCATCGACCGCGACGTGCCCCCGTTCATGACGGTGGAGGGCCACCCCGGCCGCCTCCGGGGGCTGAACCGCGTCGGGCTGCGACGCAGCGGCGTGGCCCAGCTCGACGATGGCGCCCAGTTCCGCCAGCTGCAGGATCTCTGGACCCTCATCTACCGCAGCGATCTGGTGCTGGCCGCCGCCCTGCGGCAGGCGCGGGAGCGTCCCCTGCTGGCCGCCGCCGATGAGCTGTGTGCCTTTCTGGAGGCCTCGGTGGGGCCGGGCCGGCGCGGACCGCTGCCGGCCCAGCGCTGATGGTGCGACTCCTGGTCAGCACCGGAGAAGTCTCCGGTGATCTGCAGGGATCCCTGCTGGTCAAGGCCCTGCACGAAGAGGCGGCCCGCCGTTCCCTGCCCCTCGATGTGGTGGCCCTCGGGGGCAGTCGGATGGAGCGGGCCGGCGCCCAGCTCCTGGCGGACACCACCAAACTCGGGGCCATCGGCCTGTGGGAACCGATCCCCCTGGTCATTCCCACCCTCAAGCTGCAGGCCAGGGTGCGCCGCTGGCTGCGCCAGCACCCCCCGGATGCGGTGGTGCTGATCGACTACATGGGGGCGAACGTGAACCTGGGGCTGCGCCTGCGGCGGCTCTACCCCACTGTGCCGATCACCTATTACATCGCTCCCCAGGAGTGGGCCTTCCGCCTCGGCGACGGCGGCACCACCCGGTTGATCGGCTTCACCGACCGCATCCTGGCCATCTTCCCGGAGGAGGCCAGCTTCTACGCCGCACGCGGCGCCCAGGTCACCTGGGTGGGCCATCCCCTGATCGACACCCTGCAGCAGCGACCCTCGCGCCAGGAGGCCCGCCAGGGGCTGGGCCTGCCGGCGGAGGCACCGGTGCTGCTGATGCTGCCCGCCTCGCGGCGGCAGGAGCTTCGCTACGTGCTGCCGCCGATGGCCGCTGCGGTGGCCCTGCTGCAGCGGCAACACCCTGACCTGCAGGTGCTGCTTCCCGCCGGCCTGCCGGGGTTTGAGGCGGTCCTGGCAGAGACCATGCGGGCGGCGGGAGCCAAGGCGGTGCGGGTGATCCCGGCCGGTAAGGCCGATGCCCTGCGGCCCCTGCTCTGTGCCGCTGCCGATGCCGCCCTGACCAAATCCGGCACCGCCAACCTGGAACTGGCCCTGCGGGGGGTGCCCCAGGTGACCGGCTACCGAGTGAGCCGGCCGACGGCGTTCCTGGCCAAACATGTGATCCACTTCAACGTGGCCCACATCTCCCCGGTGAACCTGGTGCTGGGGGAACGGCTCGTGCCGGAACTGCTGCAGGATGATTTCAACCCTGACGCCATCCTGGCGGCCCTGCTGCCCCTGTTCGATCCCGCCTCCGGGGCGCGGAAGCGGGTGCAGGAGGGCTACGTTCGGCTGAGGCAGAAGCTGGGGGAGCCGGGCGTCACCCGCCGGGCGGCGACGGCGATCCTCGAACCGTTCTCAGGACACACGCCATGCGACTGATCGCGCTGCTGCTGGGTCTGCTGATGGCCCTGGGGGGCCCGGTGGCTCCAGCCCTGGCGGCCACCGAAGAGGCGGTGCTGGCCGGCGGCTGCTTCTGGTGCCTGGAGCACGATCTGGAGGTCCTCCCCGGCGTCCTGGACGTGGAGAGCGGCTACAGCGGCGGCAAAGGGTCCAACCCCACCTACAAGCAGGTCTCGGCCGGGGGGAGCGGCCATCAGGAGGTGGTCCGGGTGCGCTTCGACAACACCGAGATCCGCTACGACACGCTGCTGCGGGCCTACTGGCGCAACATCGATCCCCTCGACGGCGGCGGACAGTTCTGCGACCGCGGCGATTCCTACCGGCCCGTGATCTTCACCACCAGCGCCAACCAGGCCGTGGAGGCCCGCAACAGCCTCGTGGCGGCGGCCCGGGAGCTGGGCAAGCCGGCGACAGCCATCAAGGTGGCGATCCGCCCCCTGGCGAAGTTCTGGCCGGCGGAGGGCTATCACCAGAACTACGCCAAGCGCAATGGCGTCCGGTACAACTATTACCGCTGGTCCTGTGGGCGCGACCGACGCCTGGACACGGTCTGGGGCCGACGGGCCCGCAGCAGTCAGCGCTGGCAGGGCAGCTGAGCCGAACCCGACCGGATGATGCAGACACGGTGCTTTTGCACCCTGTCGCGACCCCGAAGAATGCCTTAGCGTTCGGCACACGACCGGAGGGCCTCTGTATGTATCTGCTGACCATCCGTGACGGTCTGCAGACGCGCCATATCGGGCCCTACACGAGCCCCAGGCAGGCGTCCGACGACCTCGACAAGCTGCAGGCCAGCTTTGGTGAGAAGGCCACCTGGCAGATCCATCGCCTTGAATCTCCCGCCGAACTGCACGTCCCCGTGAGCGGCAGGGGCGACACCGAGCCGGTGGCGGTCTGAGCCTCAGGCCCGGGGCGGGGTGCGGGGATAGCCGCGCAGCAAACCGCTCTCGACCATCAGACCGACGCCCGCATTGATCAGGATCAATCCCAGGGCGCCGTACCAGACCCAGGGACCGGCCTCCGGCAGCGACTGCCCATGATCTGCCGCTGCCGCCAGGGCCGACCAGGTCTGGATGCCCTTGCGGATCACCCCCTCCCCGAACAGGCAGAGGCCGGCGGGGAGCAGGAGCACACCGAGCTGGGCCTTCACGTACCAGCGGATCTTGTGAACGGCCATGGGGCGATGCGTTGTCTGGTCTGGCGGCAAACCTAGGCCGCAACCTTCAGCCGCCTGATCCGGGGGGGGGGCCGGTATTGATGGGATCAGCTGGCGGCACCCGCCAGCAGCCAGGCCACCAGGGTGCGCACCCCGAAGCCGGTGGCCCCGGCCGGATCCACCCCGCGGGCTTTGTCGCTCCAGACGGTGCCGGCGATGTCGAGATGGGCCCAGGGCAGCCCCTTGGTGACGAAGTCCTGCAGGAAGAGGGCGGCGGTGATCGAACCCCCCGGCCGCGGCCCGGTGTTCTTCAGGTCGGCGATGGGGCTCTTGAGCCCCTTCTTGTAGGAGGGGCGCAGGGGCATGCGCCAGAACGCCTCCCCGCCGGCGTTGCCGGCGCTGAGCAGGGCCTCGGCCAGGCCGTCGCTGGGGGACCAGAGCCCGGCGATCTCCTCGCCGAGGGCGATCACGCAGGCGCCGGTGAGGGTGGCGAGATCGACGATGGCATCCGGCTCCAGGCCGCAGGCATAGACGAGGGCATCGGCCAGGGTGAGCCGCCCCTCGGCATCGGTGTTGTTGATCTCGATGGTCTTGCCGTTGGAGGCGGTGAGCACATCACCCGGATGGATGGCGCCACCGCTGATCATGTTTTCGCAGCTGGCCACGATCACGTGCACCTCCAGCCCGGCAGGCCGGATTTCGGCGATGGCACGGGCGGCCCCCAGCACCGCGGCACTGCCGCCCATGTCGTACTTCATCATCTCGATCTGGGAGCCGGCCGTCTTGAGGTTGTAGCCACCGGAATCGAAGGTGAGCCCCTTGCCCACCAGCACCACCCGCCGCGTCACCGCCCCGGTGGGCCGGTAGGTGAGATGGATGAACTTGGGGGGCAGATCCGAGCCCTGGGCCACCCCCAGGTAGGCCCCCATGCCGAGCGCCTCACAATCGTCCCGCTCCAGCACCTTGAGCTCGAGGCCGAAGGCGGCGGCAATGGCGGCGGCCTCATCAGCCAGGGACTGGGGGGTCGCCTTGTTGGGAGGTGCCGCCACCAGCCGCCGGGCCAGTTCCACGCCGCTGCAGATGGCCGCCACATGGGCCAGGCCGGACTCGGCCCCTGCCACCACTCCGAGCAGGCTCACCCGGGAGGGAAGGGACGGGGGTTCCGCCTCGCTTTTGAAGCGTTGGTCGGCATAGAGCCCGAGCCGCACCGCTTCGGCCATGGCGGCGGCGGCCGACGCCGGCTCCAGACCCTCGACCGGAAGCCAGAGGCCGAGCTCCACGGCGCCGGCAGTGGCGGCGGCACGGGCCGCTTCGGCACCGGCCTGGCGCAGGGCCTCGAGGCCGAAGTCGGCCGGATCCCCCAGGCCCAGCAGGATCAGGCTGGCCGGGGAGCCACCCGGCCGCTCCAGGGTGATGCTCTGGCCGGACTTGCCCTCGAAACGGCGGCGCTGCAGCAAGGCTTCGAACCCCTCGCCCACCAGCTCTTCGGCCAGGGCCCGACCGCTGCCTGCGGCGGGGGCGAACAGCCCCACCACCAGGGTGTCACCCGTCCAGGCCTCCTTCAGAGCACCAGGGACGGCAGGGGTGACGGCAAGACAGCGAAACTCCATGGACCCAGCGCAGGCGGCCCGTGATCGTAGCCAGCTCAGCCCTGGAGATCAGGCGGGATCGGCCGTGAACGGCGTGGCCCAGCGCTCCCGGGTCTCCTTGTTGAACGGGGGCAGCCAGCGCCGGATCAGGGCCTGCTCCAGGGCCCGGCGCGGGGACACCGCCGCCGGCACGTCGCTCCAGAAGCGGATGCTCGGCCGCGCCTCCAACCCCACCCGGGCCAGAGCTTCGCCGTAGGCCGCCAGGTATCCCTTGCAGTCGTGGTCGCCCTTCCAGCGCTGGTCTGCCCTCCCCGTCTCGCCGACGTAGAGCAGCAACGGCACAGGCAGCCCCGCTGGACGGTCCATCACCAGGTAGAGGGCCGCCCCTCGCTGGGGGAGCCTGGGCCAGCGCCAGAACGAGAGGCTCTGGGGACTGAGGCTGAGGGGATCGAAGCGGCGCGCCACCGCGTCGGGATCGCCGGGGTCAGCCGCCATCGGCAAGAGCTGCCCCTGCAACAGGGCGGCGGCCCCACCGGCCGTGGCCGTGGCGAAGAGCGGCCCCTGGTGCTCGGCCAGCCGGCCCTGCCAGGTGAGCAGTTGCTCCCGCAGCAGGGGGAGTTCAGGAAGCGGCGTGGCGCCGGCCGCTCCTGCCTCAGCGGCGGCCGCGGCCGTGAACAGGTCCCCCTGGCGGCTCATGGGGCCGGGCTCCGGGACGGCGGCAGCACCGGTCCAGGGGCGGTGGCATAGCGGAACCGGCCGATCCAGCGTTCGGCCTGATCGGCGGGCAGCTGCAGCCGCTGCTGCAGATCGGCCAGGTCCCGGAAGGGCTCGCGGGCCCTCTCCTGCAACAGCCGCCGGCAGCGCTCCGGCCCCAGGCCGAGACGCTCCCGCAGCAGGCCTTCAGAGGCCTGGTTGATCGCCAGGGGCACCGGCGCCCGGGCAGATGCCGGCTCCCCTTGCCGCGCGAACCGAAGCACCGGCAGCCAGATCAGCACCTGCCCGGGGGGGACCTGCAGCGCCGCGGCCAGCTCCCCGGGGCCGCGCCACTGGATACCGTCGCGCTGCATGGCGATCAGCCGATCCACCAGATCGGGCCGGCAACCCGGCAACCGCAGCCAGTCGGCCGCGGCGGCCACGTTGACCTCAAGCGTCCAACCCAGGGCGGCCGCGTGACGCACCTCAGCGGCATCGCGCAGCCGCAGGTCGGGGTTGTGGGCCAGTTTGAGGGCGAGCAGCTCCCGCTCCACCGCCTCGTCGGCAGCTGCCGCTGGAGGCGGGGGGAGCTGCCCGGTGGCCACCAGCAGCTTCCGGGCCAGGGGATCCAGCCAGTGGCGCCCTGCCATCGAGGCCCACCTGCATGCACGTCGAGCCTGAAGCTAGCGGGTGCCTCCTGTCCGGGGCCAGTCGACCAGGCCCAGCTGCAGGCCGGTGACCACCGCCTGGATGCGACCGCTGACCCGGAGCTTGAGGAGCACGTTCCGCACGTGGGTCTTCACCGTGTCGACCGACACCATCAGCTCCCCGGCGATCTCGGGATTGCTCAGGCCCCGCACCACCCGGTCGAGCACCTGCCGTTCACGGGCACTGAGCCGCTCGTGCCCGGCGGCGGGCTCCTGGCCGGCGCGGTAGGCGCCGACCAGGGAATGGTCCAGGTACAACCCGCCGCCGAGCACGGCGTGCAGGGCCTGCAGCCCGGAACCGTGCAGCAGCCGCGACTCCGGCACGATGGCGTCGCAACCGGCGCGCAGGGCCGCCTGGATCAGGGCCTGCTGGTGCTCCTGGGACACCACCAGCAGGGTGCGGACCTCGGGATGGCGGCGCTTGACCTGCACCACCAGGTCGACGCCGCAGCCTCCCTCCAGGCGGTCGCTGACCAGGAGCAGGCTGGGTTGGTGCCGGCGCACCAGGGCCAGCCCCTCGGCGGCGGTGGTGGCGGCACCCAGGATCCGGGCGGGTGTGCCCATCAGCAGGGCCACCTGGGCCCGGCTGCCCAGGCAGAGCACCAGCCGGACCCCTTTCAGCAGAGCCAGTCCCTGGCGAACATCGTCACGCACCTGGGGCAGCAGGGGGGTGAGGTCCACGGGAACAGGGGGCTCGGTCGCCCCAGCGGATGGAGATCCATCTTCAACAGATGCTGCGCGTCCATTCGGTAGCGGCCATGGCGATACGTGGATCCGCACTCCCCAGGAGCCCGCGGCCTCTGCAGAATCGACCTCTCAAGCAGACCGGAGCCAACCTCCCCATGGCTTTCTTCGAGTCCGAGATCGTCCAGGACGAGGCGAAACGGCTGTTCACCGATTACCAGCAGCTGATGCAGCTGGGCAGCGAGTACGGCAAGTTCGACCGCGAAGGCAAGAAGCTGTACATCGAACGGATGGAGCAGATGATGGAGCGCTACCAGGTGTTCATGAAGCGCTTCGAATTGTCCGAGGACTTCCAGGCCAAGCTCACCGTCGAACAGCTGCGCACCCAGCTCGGCCAGTTCGGCCTCACCCCGGAACAGATGTTCGAGCAGATGACCCTCACCCTGGAGCGCATGAAGAGCCAACTGGAAGCCGCCGGCTGACCCCCCGTGAAGGATGTCGTCGTTGTCGGAGCGGGGCTGGCGGGGCTGGTGGCGGCGCGGCAGCTGCGCCGGTCCGGCCTGTCGGTGGGGGTGATCGAGGCGGCGCCTTCGGTGGGGGGCCGCATGGTGCGCACCCCCCTGGCCTTGGAGGAAGCCCGGACGCCGGCCTGGGTCGACCTGGGCGGTCAGTGGGTGGGGCCCAGCCATTCCCGTTTTCTGGCCCTGCTCGACGCCCACGGTCTGCGCCGTTTCCCCTCCCCCCACGGCGGTGAAACCGTCCTCTGCTTCGGCTCCCATCGCTGCACCTTCAGCGGCTTCTTCCAGGGGTTCCCGGAGGGGCAGCCGCCGTCGGTCCCCAGCCGGGACTGGGACGATGCCATGGCGGCCCTGAAACAGTTCCAGGAGCTGGTGGCGTCCCTGCCCGAGGGCCATCCCCATCACCATCCCGATGCCGCCGCCCTCGACCGGCTGAGCTTCCAGGACTGGATCGAGGCCCACACCCACACCCCCTTCGCCGCCTGGTACTTCGCCTATTTCTGCCGGGCCGTCGGTTTTCTCGGGCCGGCGGAGCCGGATCAGGTGTCGTTGCTGCACGTGGCCTGGGGGCAGCGCACGGCGTCCCAGGGGGACCACCCCGAGGAGGAACTGATCCATGGCGGCGCCGGCCAACTGCCGACGTTGCTGGCCGAAGGCCTGGGGGATGCCCTGGTGCTCGGTGAGCCCGTGCGGGCCATCCAGCAGCCCGAGGGCGAGGCGGCTGTCGCGGTGATCACCGATCGCGCCAGCCACCGCTGCCGGGCCGTGATCGTGGCCATGCCGCCGGCACTGGCGGGCGCCATCCGCTTCACGCCGGCGTTGCCGGCCGACCGGGTCGCCCTGCAGGAGGGGATGGCCATGGGGAACTGCACCAAGGTGCTGATCGCCTACGGACGGCCCTGGTGGCGGGAGTCGGGGCTCTCCGGCATCGCCATCGGCGATCGCCCCTGGGTGGAGCTGTGCGCCGACAGCTCCGACCCGGAGACGGGTCTGGGGGTGATCGCCGCCTTCGTGGTGGGTCGCCGCCGCGAGCGCTGGGCGGCCCTGGGGCCGGAGCAGCGGCGGGCAGCGGTCCTCGAAGATCTGGCCGCCTACTTCGGCCCGATGGCCCTGGAGCCGCTGGAGTATGTGGAGAAGAACTGGCCCGAGGAGCCCTTCGTCGGTGGCGCCTTCGCCGCCTGGATGCCCCCCGGGCTGTGGACCCGCAGCGGCGACGCCCTGCTGCGGCCCCATGGCCGGGTGTTCTGGGCCGGCACGGAGGTGGCGGAGCGCTGGCCCGGTTTCTTCGAGGGTGCCGTGGACAGTGGCGAGAGGGCCGCGGCCGCCGCGGCCGCCGTGGTCGCCCTGCTGGGCTGATCAACCACAGCACCATGGCTGCCTACCATCGCCCCAGGCAGGCGGCTGGCGTAGATGGGCGAAGCAATCCCGGCGAAGCAGACGGAGCCACCGGCCCTGCCGCCCCTCCCCGAAGCCCTGGCCAGGGGCATCGCCGACCTGTTTCCCGCCGGTCGGGATCCCGACCCTGACCAGCGCCTGGAGGCCAGGCTGGCGGAGTCGGCGCACCAGGGGCGGCCGCTGCGGGTGAAGCTGGGCATCGACCCCACCGGCAGCGACATCCACCTCGGCCACAGCCTTCTGTTCCGCAAGCTGCGGGCCTTCCAGAACGCCGGCCATACGGCCGTGCTGATCATCGGCGACTTCACGGCCCGCATCGGCGATCCCACCGGCAAGAGCAGCACCCGGGTGCAGCTCGACGCGGCGGCAGTGGAGGCCAATGCCGCCACCTACCTGGCCCAGCTGGGCCAGGGCCAGCCCCCCGAGCGCGCCCTGCTCGATTTCGACACCCCCGGCCGGCTGGAGGTGCGGCGCAACTCCGAGTGGCTCAAGGGCCTGAATCTGCCGCAGGTGATCGAGCTGCTGGGCATCAGCACCGTGGGCCAGATGCTGGCCAAGGAGGACTTCGCCAACCGCTACGGCTCGGGAACCTCGATCAGCCTGCACGAGTTCCTCTACCCCCTGCTGCAGGGGTACGACTCGGTGGCGATCCAGGCCGACCTCGAACTGGGCGGCACCGACCAGAAGTTCAACGTGGCGATGGGGCGCGACATGCAGCGCCATTTCGGCCAGCGGCCCCAGTTCGGCCTGCTGCTGCCGATCCTGCCGGGCCTCGACGGGGTGCAGAAGATGAGCAAGAGCCTGGGCAACACGGTGGGGTTGCTGGAGGACCCCCTCTCGATGTATTCCAAGCTCGAGAAAGTGCCGGACGCGGTGGTGGAGGACTACCTCACCCTGCTCACCGACCTGGACACGGCGACGTTGCCCAGCGGACCCCGGGAGCGGCAGAAGGCGATGGCGCTGGAGGTGACCGCGAGCCGCCATGGGCGCGACGCGGCGCTGCAGGCCCAGGCCGATGCGGCCGCTCTGGTGGCTGCCGGGCTGTCCGGAGCGGGGGCAGGGGCCGGACTCCAGGCGGACAGCGTGCCGGAGGCCTCCCTGGCGGGACTGGCCTTCCCGTTGAAGGCCTTCTATCTGCTCAGCGCCCTGCAGGTGTGCGCCAGCAGCAGCGAAGGGCGGCGCCAGATCCAGGGGGGCGGCGTGAAGCTGGACGGCGAGAAGCTGAGCGACCCCAACCAGGAATTCAGCAGCCCCGAGCAACTGGCCGGCAAGGTGCTGCAGCTGGGCCGGAAAACCTTCCGCAGGCTGGTGGCCTGATGGCGGACGCCGAACGCCCCGCCACGGCCTTGGAGCCCACCCTTGACCCGGCAGAGCGGATCATCCTGGCCCTCGACCGCGGCACGGCCGAGGAGGCCCTGGCACTGGCGGCGGCGGTCCCGGAGCTGCGTTGGGTGAAGGTGGGCCTGGAGCTGTTCACCGCCGCCGGGCCAGGGGTGGTGCGGGAGCTGCGGCAGCAGGGCCTGCGGGTGTTCCTGGACCTCAAGTTCCACGACATCCCCGCCACCATGGCCGGAGCCTGCCGCAGTGCCGCCCGCCTGGGCGCCGAGCTGATCACGGTGCACGCCTGCGCCGGGGGCGAGGCCCTCGCCGCCGCCCAGGCCGCGGCTGTGGAGGGGGCCGCCAGTGAGGGCCTCGGCGCGCCCACCCTGCTGGCGGTGACCGTGCTGACCAGCTGGGATCCCGACCGCTTCCAGCAGGAACTGGCCATCTCCACACCCCTGGCCGCCTACGCGACCCAGCTGGCCGCGATGGCCGCCGCGGCGGGCCTCACCGGAGCGGTGTGCTCCCCCTGGGAGGTGGCCAGCCTGCGGGCCGCCCACCCCCAGCCCTTCTCTCTGGTGACCCCCGGTATTCGCCCCGCCGGCAGCGCCGCGGCCGATCAAAAGCGGGTGATGACGCCAGCGGCGGCGGTGGCGGCGGGTGCCAGCCAGCTGGTGATCGGTCGACCGATCAGCGGCGCCACCGATCCGGCGGCGGCCTTTGCGGCCTGCTGCGAGGAACTCCGGGACGGGCCGCTCTGAGCGGTCTCAGAAACTTCGCCGTCTTATGGACACAGGCTGGCCGGGAGGCTCCATCGCGGCATCGTTTCGAACCACGAAAAACCCCCGCTCCGATGGCGGAGCGGGGGTAGGCGGAGCAAGGGCTGGAGACGGATCGGACCAGCCCAGAGGCGGCCTCAGCCGACGAACTCGCGGCTGGGGGCGGAGACACCGGCGGGGGCGGTGCCCTTCAGGTAGGCCAGCATCGTGTCGGCGTCGGAGCACTCGAAGGGGTCGGTGGGGCAGTTGTCCTCGAGCCCGGGCTCCACGAACATCTTCTCGATGGTGCCGTCGTTGACGAGCATCGAGTAGCGCCAGGAGCGCGCACCGAAGCCGAGGTTGTCCTTCTCGACGAGCATGCCCATCTTGCGGCTGAACTCACCGTTGCCATCGGGCAGCAGGAACACCTTGTCGGCGCCCACCTGCTTGCCCCACTGGAACATCACAAAGGCGTCGTTGACGGACACGCAGACGATGCTGTCGACACCCTGGCCCTTGAACTCCTCGAACAGGGCCTCGTAACGGGGCAGGTGGTTGGAGGAGCAGGTGGGGGTGAAGGCGCCGGGGAGGGAGAACACCACGACCTTCTTGCCCTTGAAGATGTCGTCGGTGGTCAGGTCCTGCCAGCGGAAGGGGTTGGGGCCGGGCACGGATTCATCGCGCACACGGGTCTTGAAGACGACGCTGGGGACCTTTTCGATGGCAGCCATGTGAATCTGTGAAGAACGACTTGACGACGCGCCGCCCGGAGCAGCGATCGCATGGAGCTTAACTCGTATTCGGTCCGCCTTAGGGTGGAAACCGGCTGAGTGTTTGTGCTCATCGCCGCCCCCGGGCCACCCCGTCGACCGCCCTACAGTCCGGTCCGCCTGCCCCCGGCCCTCGCCCCAGCCATGTCCCTCTCGATGTACGAGGCGGCCGTTCCGCCCCTGGCCCGCAGCCTGACCAACCTCAGCGGCATCCTGGCCAAGGCGGCCGCCCACGCCGAAGCCAAGGCGATTGATCCGGCGGCGCTGCTGCAGGCCCGCCTCTACCCCGACATGTTCCCCCTGGTGCGCCAGGTGCAGATCGCCACCGACATCGCCCGCCGCGGCCTGGCCCGGCTGGCCGGGGTGGAGAGCGCCTCGATGGAGGACAACGAAGCCAGCTTCGAAGAGCTGATCGGCCGCATCGAAACAACCCTCGCCAGCCTCGAGGCCTTCTCCCCCGGGCAGATCGACGGCACCGAAGCCAAGCCGATCGAACTGCCGATCCGCGGCGAAACGCTCCACTTCAGTGGCCAGAGCTTCCTGCTGCTCTTCGTGCTGCCCAACGTCTATTTCCACGTCACCACCGCTTACGCCATCCTGCGCCACAACGGCGTGGAGCTGGGCAAGCGGGATTTCCTCGGCGAACCATGAGGCGCCTTCAGGCCAGCGGCCGCCGCAGGGCCGCCGGATCGAGGCCCTCCCGCAGGGCCAGCACGATCCCGGCCGCTTCCGCATAGCTGGCGGCCGGGATCACCGGCAGCCCCAGGGCTTCGCCGCTGACCTCAAGCAAGCAGGGATTGCCTTCCACGGCGATCACGGGCACGCCCCGCTCGGCGCAGGCCAGCACCGCCTCACCCCCCAGGGCTCCCGCCGGCGCCACCACCGCCCCGAGATCGGTGCCGTGCAGCAGCCCGTTGCCGCTGGCCGGCTCGGGCCGCAGCGAGGGGGCCCGGCTCAGGCCCACCAGCACGCAGGGCAGGAAGGTGTGGCCCAGCTCCTCCGCCGCCGCCCGCGGATCCAGCCCTGGGTCGGGCGGCAGCGGCGCCAGGGCGGGGGCATGGGCGCAGGGCACCCCGAGGTGGCGCACCAGCAGGTGGCTGATCACGGCTTCCGCCCCGGCCAGGGCGTCCACCCCGGTGCCGTGGCGGTAGGCCGCCAGGGCGTCGCTGCCGGGATCCTCGGGGAAGCGGGCCACCACGGCGATGGCCGTGGCCCCGGCAGCCAGCAGCGCTTCACCGGCCCGCAGCAGCGCATCCGGCCGGCCCATGGTGCCCCAGCTGCTGCCGCTGGGGCCGATCGACAGGCTCACCTCCAGGGGCCCATCGCTGCTGAGCACCGGGCCGATCGTCAGCCCCAGGCTGGCGCGGCAGGCGTCGATCACCTGGCGGTGGCGCAGCAGCAGCTCCGCTTCGATGCCCGCATCCAGCAGCACGCCCACCCGCTGGCTGGGCACCGGAGAGAGGGCCAGCTCACCGGCGGCGAAGCGGTCGAGGCTCCAGCCCTCCACGTAATGGAGGCGCCGGTCGCTCCAGTAGAGGGTGGCGGCGTTCATCACGTTGGGGTGGGTGATCAGGCAGCCGCTGGCCGCCGCCAGCAGCCGGGCCGCCGGCAGGCCGTCGCCGGCGAAGCCACCCACGGCGCAGCCCACCCCGGTGGGGATCACCAGCAGGGTGGGCAGGGGCGGAACCGCCGCGCTCAAGGGCCGGGGACCGGCGCCGGGCCCACCACGATCCCCTCCAGCCGCAGGCCGCGGACGGGATCCACCGCCGTGATCGCCCAGCGCAGGGGCTCGGCGCCCTCACCGGCCAGGCGGCGGGCCTCCTTCACCAGCGCCTGACGCAGCTGGGGAAGCCGGGGGCCGGGGGCGGGGCGCACCCACAGCTCCAGCGGCACCAGGGAACTCACTTCTGGAACTGACCGAACTGGGCCTCGTAGAGGGCGTCCTCCTGGCCGGCCAGCAGGTCGAGATCGGAGCGGGGATAGGAGACGCACAGAAGGGCATAGCCCTTGGCCTGAAGTTCGGCCTTCACGCCCATGGCATCGGGCTGGTGCACCGTGCCGCTGCGCAGCAGGGCGGCGCAGGTGGTGCACACCCCCGAGCAGCAGGAGCTGGGCAGGGGCACCCCGGCGGCCTCGGCGGCGCCCAGCACCGTCTGGTCGCTGCGGCAGGAAAAAATGTGGGTGACGCCATCCAGGTTGGCGCTGATCTGAAAGACGTTCGGCTCTGCGGTGGTCGCTGGTGTGGTCTCAGGCACGGGGGATGGGGGTCCGGGAGGGCGGCGGTGGCAGGGGCGGCTCAGGCTCCCGACGCGTTGCCATCCTCCCCGATCGCCAACCAGCGGCCGGGATGGGGGGCGAGGTACTCACCCGGATGGGGCGCCGCCTCCGGGGCCGTGAGAACGAAGTCGATGCTGAGGGAAAAGCGGGTGTCGTCGGGGTCGTCGTTGGGCAGCACCGCATGGTCGACCGAGGCGGGGAACAGCAGCAGCAGGCCGGCCCGGGGCGCCACGTCGTGCCAGGGCTGGTTGAGGGCCGCCGTGGCGTCGATCGGACCGTCCTGGCCCACCGCCAGGCCCGGCACCAGCTCATTCACCTGCCGGGGGGCGAACAGGCGCAGGCAACCGCAGCGGCCACTGCCGTCGCCATTGAGGTAATAGATGGCGCTGAGGTGGGCGTTGGGGTGGTGGTGGCGCCCCACCTGCTCACCGACGTCGCTGAGAACCGGCCAGCTGCGCTGCACATGCAGCGCCACGCGCCGGCGATCGAACCCCAGCCCGGCCAGGTACGGCCAGGCATGGTCCGACAGCCGGCTGATCAGGGGGGCGAACAGGAGATCACGGTGCAGCTCCCCGGCGCCACGCACATCGCCGGTCCAGGCGACGCCCTCCTCGCTGGGGACCTGCTCCCGCAGGGCCAGGGCCCTCTGCAGCAACAGGGCCGTGTCGAGGGGGTCGGGCGCCAGCTGCACCCGGCCCAGGGCCATCGGGAACAGGGGCTGGATCGCAAGGCTGGCGGGGACGGCAGGGTCGGCCATGGGCGGGGGCGTCGAGAGGAGGCGGCGAAGGGACGCGGCAAGAGGACGATCCTGCCGGCGCGCCGGAGCGCCGGAGACGACCGGGCCAGGGAATGCTGGCGAAAGGGTCCGCCGCCGAGCCATCCAGCCACCCCCGAGCCCACGACGAGCGCCGCGCCTGCTGGAGAAGCTGCGGGAGGAACTGGCCGTGCGCCACTACGCCCGCCGCACCGCCGGGACCTACGAGCAGTGGGTGCGGCGGTTCCTGCGCTTCCACGGTCTGCGGCCGCCCCGGGAGATGGGGCAGGAGGAGATCAATGCGTTCCTCACCCACCTGGCGGTGGAGGAAAGGGTGAGCGCCTCCAGCCAGACCCAGGCCCTCTCGGCGCTGCTATTCCTCTATCGCCACGTGCTGGGGAAGGATCCCGGCGACCTGACGGGGGTGGTGCGGGCCCGGGTGCGGCGGCGAATGCCGGTGGTGATGACGCCGGCGGAGGTGCAGCAGGTGCTGGGCCAGCTGGAGGGCACCACGGCCCTGGTGGCGAGGCTGCTCTACGGGAGCGGAATGCGGCTCATGGAAGCCTTGCGGCTGCGGGTGCAAGATCTCGACTTCGGCCACCGGCAGATCACGGTGCGCAGCGGCAAGGGCGACAAGGACCGCCTCACCCTGATGCCGGAGCGGCTGGTGGCACCACTGGAAGCGCACCTGGAGGGGGTGCGGCAGGTGCATGGCGCCGATCTCGCCGCCGGCTGGGGGAGGGTGGTACTTCCCCATGCCCTGGAGCGAAAGTATCCAAATGCCGCCATGGAATGGGGCTGGCAATGGGTGTTCCCCCAAAGCCGTCGCTGGCGTGATCCAACCAATGGCAGGGAGGGACGGCATCACCTGGACCCGTCGATCGTGCAGAAGGAGGTGCGAAGGGCTGTGCAGGCCGCAGCGATCCCCAAACGGGTGAGCTGCCACACCTTCCGCCATTCATTTGCCACCCACCTACTGGAGAGAGGCGCCGACATCCGCACCATTCAGGAGTTGCTCGGCCACAACGACGTGCGCACCACGATGATCTACACGCATGTGCTCAACCGAGGCCCATGCGGCGTGCGCAGCCCCGCCGACCTGCTGTGAGCTGGACGGAGCTGCCGTGAGCTGCGCCAATCCGCCAACAGGGAGGGAGGGCGTGCGTGCATCACCGGAACCGCAATGTGCGCAAGCCACCGGACAGCACACCCAAGAATGCCTCCAGGACAGGGGATTTCAGCGACACCCCCGGCAACTTCCGGCTAAATGGGCGGCAGAGAGTCACCCCGCTTCAGATGAACGGGCAAAGTTCGGCGCCACCAAAGGCGCCTACCATTGCCGCAGGGCTTGGCTTGGGTGCATAACGGAAGCGCGATGCAAGCAGATCAACGAGCACGGATGCCGAGGAACCCAGACGGGAAGGAGCCCGCTCCGATGGCCGGCCCAGAATGCCTCTGCATAGGCGGCGATCTGAGAGGCCCTGGGTGGGCATCACGGAACCACCCATTTAGTAGTTGGACCGACCAGTAGCTGGGCCCTCGTACCAGTCCGCTGCTAAGCCGCTACACTGGCTTGAGGAGGTGGCTTCAATGTCTAGACAATTTGATGTAGTAGTCGAAAAGGATTCAGAAGGGTTCTTC
>Ga0247833_1000904_pt1 | contig 51851 bp, 33 predicted proteins | sample LaCruzMarch2015__7_FD_187117 | JGI IMG/M metagenome (GOLD analysis project Ga0247833, IMG submission 187117) | Freshwater microbial communities from meromictic Lake La Cruz, Castile-La Mancha, Spain - LaCruzMarch2015_8m | ecosystem: Environmental > Aquatic > Freshwater > Lake | place: Spain...
AAATTTGGAATCCAAGGTTGGTGGAATAAGAAAGTAGAAGAACTTTCAAAAGGGATGGCTCAAAAAGTTCAATTTGTTGTTACTGTAATACATGAACCTGAGCTTCTAATTTTAGATGAGCCTTTTACTGGATTTGATCCTGTAAATGCTAGCTTAATACGAGATGAAATTTTAGAAATAAAAAAGAAAGGAGCAACAATTATTTTCTCAACTCACAGAATGGAAACCGTTGAAGATTTGTGCGATTCTATAGCGCTTATTAATAAAAGTAAGAAGATTCTTGATGGGACAGTTACAGACATTAGAAAGCAAAACAGAACCAATATATTTAGAATTGAGTTTATTGGGAATTTAGTAAATTTTACCAATTCAATTTGGGCTGGCGCAGAATTGTTAGATAAAAAGCAAGATGGAGAACTCTGCACAGTTACATTGAAAATACTAGGTCAAAATACACCAAATACTTTAATTGCGAGTGTGTTACCGAGCTGTCAGATTATTAGTTTCAATGAAATTGTTCCTACCATGAGTGATATATTTATTAAAACAGTACAAGCAGATTAATTATGGGAAAAATAGGTTTAATCATCAGAAGAGAGTATTCTACAAGGGTTAGGAAGAGGTCGTTTATTATAATGACTTTTTTAGGTCCAATACTCATGGCAGCTATCGGAATTGTTCCTGTATGGTTGGCAAGTGTAAATGAAAGCGTTAGAATTGTTCAGATAATTGACGAATCTGGTACAGTTGAATATAAATTGAAAAGTAGCAATAACATTAAATTTGTTTACTCCCAACAACCCTTTAATTCCGCTAAAAAACAGTTAGAGAAAAGTGATTTTTATGCATTGGTGCATATTCCTTCTTTTAAAGATGGAGATCTTGTTCATTTACAGAGAAATATAAAAATTTACGCTTATAGTCAAGTTTCACTGAATGTTAAAGTTTATATTCAAAACCAAATTGAGAAACAGTTAGAGCGAGAAATGCTCAAAGCTGAAAATGTAGATCAAGCAATTGTTGAAAGAACAGAGTCAACAATAGACGTTCAAATCCCAGTTATTGAATTAGCTGATATAAAAAACAAGGATACAAGCGCTGACGTTGAACTTAGTACCGCTTTAGGCGCATTCAGTGGAATATTGATATATATATTTATTTTTCTATTTGGAGCTCAGGTGATGAGGGGAGTTATAGAAGAAAAAACCAATAGAATTGTAGAAGTAATTGTATCATCAGTAAAGCCTTTTCAATTGATGATGGGTAAAATTATCGGGATTGCTTTTGTTGGTCTTACACAATTTTTGTTATGGATTCTACTAACTGCTGGAATATATACCGCATTTTTAGGTTCAGTAAAGCAGAAATTTAGTGCTGAAAATGTTGAGATGATAATGAAAAAATCACCTGATGGCACATCTGTAGATGATGTTGATAAAATAATGAGCACTCAAAAAGCAATTGAAAGAGTTAATCAGATTAATTGGGGATTGATGATTCCTTGTTTTATATTTTATTTTATTGGAGGTTACTTGCTTTATGGAGCTCTTTTCGCTGCAATTGGAGGCGCAGTAGATAGTGAATCTGATACACAGCAATTTATGTTGCCTATCACTATTCCATTGATTTTTTCTTTTGTAATGGCTCAAACTGTGTTGAACGACCCAACAGGCACTATGGCCAAATGGCTTTCAATTATTCCTTTCACTTCGCCTATAATAATGATGGTTCGTTTGCCTTTTAAAGTCCCCGTTGAAGAACTTATAGCTTCAATGGTTTGCTTGGTTTTAGGGTTTATATTTACAACATGGATAGCAGCAAAAATTTATCGTACAGGTATTTTAATGTATGGTAAGAGAATTACTTGGAAAGATCTTGGAAAATGGCTTCGTTATTAGCTTTATTTTCTTAACATTGAAAAATTAAATTCCTATAGGTCGAAGTGAAAATTGCAATTATAGATATTGGTACAAACACATTCAAACTTATGATTGCGCGCATCCAAGATGATGGTTCAGTTGTAATTATTGATAAAGAGAAAATACCTGTTAAGCTTGGTGAAGGCGGAATAAACAATGATGTTATTGCACATACTCCTTTTTTAAGAGGAATCAAAGCAATGAAAACCCATAAAGAAAAAATTGATCGTTTTCAGGTAGATGAAATAAGAGCATTTGCAACTTCTGCAATAAGAAGTGCAAAGAATGGGAAAGAATTTGTGAGGAAAGTAAAAGCAGAAACAGGGATTGAAATTGAAGTAATTTCTGGAGATAGAGAAGCCGAACTTATTTATTTTGGGGTTAGAAAAGCCTTAGAAATAGGTAATGAAAAAGCACTCATTATGGATATTGGAGGGGGAAGTACTGAGTTTATAATAGCTGACGGAAACAGGATATATTGGAAACATAGTTTTGATTTAGGTGCTGCAAGACTTTTAGAAGTAATAAATCCTTCGGAACCTATAACAAAACTAGAAATTAAAAGATTGAAACTTTATCTTAAAGAACAACTTTCACTTTTATGGGGCGCTTGTGAGATTTATCAGGTAAAAACTCTCATAGGGTCTTCGGGTAGCTTTGATTCTCTTTCAGAAATGATTTATTACAAGTTTAATACTGAAGAAAATCCACTAATTAAAACGGAGTATCACTTTGATTTAAAAAACTTTGAAGTTATTTATAAAATTCTTTTAAATTCAACAATTGAAAAACGATTTAAAATGAGAGGTCTAGCTGCAATGCGTGTTGAAATGATTGTTGTTGCTGTAATAATGATTAAATACGTTTTTAAGAAAATCAAATTAAAAGAAATGCGGTTATCTACTTATTCACTCAAAGAAGGAATTTTGTATGAATTCATGCAAAACCTACAAAATAAAATTAAATAATTTTTGAACATCCCTTTGCTATGGCCCGCATATTAATAGTTGATGATGAACGTGCTATTAGAAGCACATTGAAAGAAATTCTTGAGTATGAAAACCATACAGTTGAAGAAGCTGTTGATGGAGCTGAAGGGTGGGAAAAAATTCAAAAAGGAAATTTTGATATAATTCTTAGTGATATTAAAATGCCTAAAATGGATGGTACCGAGCTTCTTGAAAAAGTACTTTCACTTGGTTTAGATTGTCCAATGGTCATGATTTCGGGGCATGGAACAATCGAAACGGCTGTAGATTGTATTAAAAAGGGCGCATACGATTTTATTGCAAAACCATTGGATTTAAATAGATTAATGATTACAATGCGTAATGCATTAGATAAATCTACTTTAATCCAAGAAACCAAGTCATTAAGAAAAAAAGTAGTAAAATCTTTAGTTATGGTTGGCGATTCACTTGCAATGCGCAAAGTGAAAGACATGATTGAAAGGGTTGCCCCAACCGATGCTCGGGTGCTAATAATGGGACCTAACGGAACTGGGAAGGAATTAGTTGCCAGATGGATTCATTCTAAAAGTAATAGAAATGAAGCGCCTTTGATTGAAGTAAATTGCGCTGCGATACCATCAGAATTAATTGAAAGCGAGTTATTTGGACACGAAAAAGGGGCTTTTACCTCGGCTATTAAACAAAGAAAAGGGCAATTTGAAATGGCCCATGGAGGAACTTTGTTTTTAGATGAGATTGGAGATATGAGTTTAGCTGCACAAGCGAAAGTTTTAAGAGCTTTGCAAGAGAGCAAGATTACAAGAGTAGGAGGTGAAAAGGAGATTAGTGTTGATGTTAGAATAATTGCAGCTACAAATAAGAATTTGCAATTTGAAATTGAAAAGGGCAATTTTAGAGAAGACCTTTATCACAGACTCAGTGTAATTCTTATTCATGTACCTTCACTGAATGAGCGTTCAGATGATATTCCAGCACTTGCAAAACATTTCTTAGAGCTAATATGTAATGATTATGGAATAGCTTTGAAACAAATTTCAAATGAGGCGATTAAGCTTTTACAAACTATGAATTGGTCGGGAAATATTAGAGAGTTTAGAAACGTTATAGAAAGATTAATCATTCTTTCAAATAAAGAAATTACTAAACAAGACATAGAGCTTTATGCTTTGCCAATTGGAAGGAATACATAAAACGATATTTATGCGCTACCTAATTTTGTTAATGTTGTTATTGTTTCAAATTGTTAGTTTGGGCCAGGTTCAGCAACTAACGCCAGGAATGCAATTTGTTTTGAATGGAGATCAACAAATGAAGGCTTTAAACTGGAATCAGGCATACTTAGAATACTCTACTGCAATTTCTGTAGACCCGAATTCGGCGGAAGCTTTTTATAAGAGAAGTATTGCACTCACAAAACTTGCAAGGTTTGCTGAAGCAATAGAAGATCAAAACAAAGCTCAACAATTAAAACCAGGAATATCAAATTTGTACGATGCAAGGGCCCAATTGAAATTATTAGTAGAAGATATTCCTGGAGCTATTGAGGATTTTACAAAGGCTATTGAAAGCGACCCTACAGAACCTGAACTTTATAATCAATTAGCACATGCGCACATGGCAAATGGGGAATTTGCATTGGCTGTAGAAGATTATAATAAAATGATTCAATTAGAACCAAACGACACCTTAGCGTATATTTTTAGGGCTCTTGCCTACATTAACTTGAAAGATATTACTGCTGCACAAAAAGATTTAGATAAAGCATTTTCTTTAAATTCCAATAATTCAGTTGCCTATGAAGTTTTAGGATTAGAGTTAATTGAGCTTGAAAAATATTCAAAAGCAATAGATGCATTCGATAAAGCCATCAAAATCAATCCTCAATTTGCACTTGCTTATTTTAATAGAGGTGTCGCTAAAAAGTTAAGTGGCAATTCAGCTGAGGCTTTAATCGATTTTAATAAAGCTATTGAGTTAGATCAAAACTTTTCAACAGCTTATTTTAATAGAGCATTAGCCTATAAGAAATTAGGGAATCTTGAAAAATCACTTGCTGACTACGATAAGGCGCTAAACATTGATAAAGATTACTCTGAAGCATTGTTTTTTAGAGGATTAACAAAAAAAATGCTTGGAGATTATAATGGAGCTGTTCAAGATTACACAAAATCTATAGATTTGAATCCTAACGATCCAGAAGCTTATAATAACAGAGCAAACATTAGAATGCTTTTCGGTGATTATGTATCAGCAATTGAAGATTATAACAAAGCAATTGGGTTGAAAGAAGATTACGGGATTGCTCTCTTTAATAGGGGAGTTGCCAAAATTATGTCTTTAAAACAAGGTTATGCATGTGATGATTTTAAGTTAAGTGCAAATACCGGATATGAACCAGCACTAAAAGCCATAAAAGATTTTTGTTTCCAACGATGAAATCAACATTTACACTCATAGTTCTCTTTTGTACTTACTTTCATTCATTTTCGCAAACTAAGAAAGTGCTATGGATTGGAAATAGTTATACTGCTGTTAATAATCTTCCTCTGCTTACGTATAATCTTGCATTAAGTGCTGGAGATACACTTATTTACGATTCTAACACACCTGGAGGAATGACATTTAATGGACATTCAACAAATGCAACTACCTTACAAAAGATAGCTTTGGGAGGATGGGACAATGTTATACTTCAAGCCCAAAGTCAAGAACCTTCTTTTTCTCCAGGTCAAGTTGCTTCTCAAACTACTCCATTTGCCCGAATGTTAGATTCTTTGATACATGTTTCAAGTCCTTGTGCTGAGACTGTTTTTTATATGACTTGGGGCCGAAAATACGGAGATGCTAGTAATTGTGCCAATTATCCACCTATTTGTACACTTTCAGGTATGACAGATAGACTTCGTTCTTCTTATAAGTTGATGGCTGATGAAAATGAAGCTTTGTTAGCTCCAATTGGCATGGCATGGAAGAAAGCTTGGGAAACAGATTCAAGTATTAATTTATGGTCATCAGATAATTCCCATCCAAGTTTGGCAGGTTCATATTTGGCCGCATGTATTTTTTACACCACTTTATTTAAGAAGAATCCTGTTGGTTTGAGCTACAATGCAGGTTTATCAGGTGCCAATGCACTTTTTCTTCAGGAAATTGCTGCAACTGTTTATTTTGATTCGCTCGAAGTATGGAATGCAAATCGCTTTAAACCTGTAGCAGATTTTAATTCAAGTTCTAACGGAACTTTATTTTCCTTTTCACAAAATTCACAAAATGCCACTCAATACATTTGGGATTTCGGAGATGGCAATACAAGCCAAATAGCAGAACCTACTCATGGATATAATGTAATTGAAAGCCAATTTGATGTTCAATTAATTGTGAGCGATGGCTGTTTCTCTGATACAATAATAAAAACAGTTCTAATTAACCCTTTAAGCTTAAATAAGATTTTAGAAAACGAAATAGGAATTTATCCTAACCCAACAGATGGAGTAATAAATATTAAATCGGAGAGTTTAATTGAACTGCAATATTCAATTTTAGATTATTTAGGAAGAGTCGTAATTTCTAACAAACCTTTATTATCTAATTCAATAAATTGCTCAACGTTAAATAGTGGAATGTATTTTATTAAATTCGAAAATAAATATTCAAATAATTTTATTCCATTTATAAAATTAAATTAAAAACGTAATTCTGCATTTAATTCTTTATTTAGCGTATTAATTAGTTTATTCATGATACTTTCAATTTGTGAATCTGTCATTGTTTTTTCTTCATCTATAAGATTAAAAGAAACGGCATAAGATTTTTTTCCTTGAGGTAATTTCTCTCCTTCGTAAATGTCAAATAAATTAATATGTTGCAGGTGTTTTCTTTCAGAATTTCTTGCAGATTTTACAATATCTTGAAATAAAATATTAGCATCAATTAATAAGGCCAAATCTCTTCTTATAGAAGGGAATTTGCTTACTTCTTTGTATACAAGTTGGTAGTTTCTGAATAATTCAAATAAAATATCCCAATTTAATTCAGCCAGCCAAACCGAATTGTTAATATCTGTAATTTTATTAACCTTAGAATTCGTTAAACCAATAATTCCAATTAATTTTTTATTTACTTTTAATTGAATGCATTGAGTAAATAAATTATGTTCGACTTCTTCACAAATAATATTTAATGGATTTATTCCCATTAATTGCAATATGCTATCAACAACTCCTTTAATTTGATAGAAATGTGAAGGCTTGTAAGTTGATTGCCAGTTTTCTTGATTTGCATTTCCTGTGCTTGCAATTCCTAAGATATTTGTTTCTATAAATTTATCTCCAGCTCTGCCGTATATTTTACCCCATTCGAATATTTGCAAATCATTTTGTTGACGATTTATATTCCAAGCAATTGTTTCACATAAATTAAATGTGAGACTTTGACGCAAAGTATTTAATTCAGTGCTCAACGGATTTAATATTTCTATTTTTTTAAGTCCATTATCGCCCATTAAATCATTTTTATTTCCAGCGCCTAATGAATTATTTAATATTTCATTAAATCCAATACTACATAAATGATTACTTATTTGATTTCGTACTTTCCAAGCATCATGTTTAATTGAAGTTTGACTAGAAGATCTAATTTGAGCAGGAATAGCAATCTTATTATATCCATAAATTCTCAGAATCTCTTCAGTTACATCAGCCTCGCTTTTTACATCCACTTTAAATGGCGGAACATTTAATATAACTCCATTTTCATTTTCGCTTTCAATTTTAATTCCCAATTTATTAAGAATTAATTTAGCGGTTTCATGTGGAATTTTTTCGCCAATTAACCTGTCCATTTTCCACCATTCGAAATTTATTTGTTGCCAGGAATTATTATTTCCAACCCAATCAAAAATTTCACCTTTAACTTTTCCTTCTGAAACTTCAGTAATTAGGTCTATTGCTCTTCTGATAGCGATTACTGGCATTTCAGGGTCTGTTCCTCTTTCAAATCTGAACGATGAATCGGTTTTTAAACCATGAAATTTAGATGATTTCCTCACTGCAACTGCATCAAATGTAGCTGATTCTAAAAATATAGATTTAGTTTCGTTTGAAACACCGCTATTTAATCCACCATAAACGCCCGCAATGCACATCGGTTCTTGTGCATCACAAATCATTAAATCAGCATCACTTAGCTTTCTTTTAATACCATCTAAAGTTGTAAATTCAGTATTTACTGGGCAATTTTTAACAATTATTTTATTTCCTTTTATTTTATTTAAATCAAAAGCATGCAGCGGTTGTCCTAATTCAAACATGATATAATTTGTAATATCCACAATATTATTTATTGGTTTTAATCCAATTGATAATAAATGTGTTTTTAGCCATTCAGGACTTTCTTTTACCATTATATTTTCTAAAACAACACCACTGTATCTTTTAACCTGTTCTTTGTTTTCAATGATAACTTCAATTGCCGCATTTCCTATTGGAGTATTATCTGAAATGTTTGGTAAAACAACATCAATATTTTGTTCATATAAAACTGCAGCTAAATCTCTCGCAACGCCATAGTGGGAAACTGCATCTGCACGATTTGGTGTAAGACCAATTTCGAAGATATTGTCAGAACTCACATTATATAATTCGGCAACTTCTTTACCTACAGCTTTTTCAGCGGGAAGAACAATAATGCCATCATGGCTTGTTCCAACTCCAATTTCATCAGCCGCACACAGCATTCCTTGAGACAGTTCTCCTCTTATTTTACTTTCTTTAATGGTAAATGATTCGCCAGTTATAGGATAAAGTGCAGTTCCAATTGTAGCTACAATCACTTTTTGACCTACAGCAACATTTGGAGCGCCGCATACAATTGATAGAAGTTCGTTATTCCCAATATTTACTTTGGTTAATTTTAATCTGTCCGCATTAGGATGTTGTTCACATGAAAGTACTTCCCCAACAACTAAACCTTTTAAGCCACCTTTTATTTTCTCAAATACTTCAACAGATTCAACTTCTAAGCCGCAGAAAGTTAGGTTTTTAGAAGTTTCATCAACGCTTGGAAGTGGATGAATAAATTGAGAAAGCCAATTGTAAGATATTTTCATGTGTTAAAATTAAAGGAGCAAATGTAAGTGTTAAATAAAATTGAAGCGAAGGCTGAATAGAAATTCTAACAAATAGAAAAAAGAAAAAACTACACTAGCAATTCCATTTGTAGTGCCGAAAGCAAGATTAACTCTGCTTAAATCAGTAGGTGAAACAATGCTGTGTTGATAAATTAATAGGGCAAGAAACACAAATGTTCCTGTAAAATAAATCCAAGAAAATTCACCATAAATTCCAGCTATTATTAGAAATAATGCTGTAAAAAAATGTAGAATAGAAGAAACCAATAAACCTCCTTTTTTTCCTAATTTAACTGGTATTGAATGTAGGTTCATTCCTTTATCAAATTCTTCATCTTGCAATGCATAAATTATATCGAATCCAGCCGTCCAAAATAATACAGCGAATGAAATAAATAATGGTAACCAATCGAAGTGAGAAGTTACAGCTAAATAAGCACCAATTGGGGCTAATGAAAGTCCTAAACCAAGAATTAAATGGCAAAGAAATGTGAATCTTTTTGTTAAACTGTAACCGAGAATTACCAGTAAAGCAACTGGTGATAAATAAAAACAAATGGAATTAATTGAAAATGCTGTAGCAACGAATAAAATACAATTAATACAAATAAAAATTAATGCTTCATTTTCTTTAATTATTCCTGCTGGTATCTCCCTTACAGCTGTTCTGGCATTTTTTGCATCGTAATTTTTATCAATATACCTGTTAAATGCCATCGCTGCACTTCGGGCAAATACCATACAAGCAATAATCTTTATCAATAAAAACCAGGAAGGGAATTTATGTATTTCTTTTATGCCCAGTAAAAATCCAATAATTGCGAACGGTAATGCGAATATTGTATGACTAAATTTAATAAGCGATAACCAATGATTTATTTTTAATGTACTTGATTTCATTTTTGGAAATTTTTTTCAAATAGCGTTCTGTTTAAAATGGAACGGCCTAATGTTATTTCATCGGCATAGGCCAATTCGTCACCAACAGCAACTCCTCTGGAGAGCGTGCTAATTTTGATGGGAAAATCAGATAATTTTCTAAACAGATAGAAATTTGTTGTATCGCCTTCCATGGTTGCGCTCAGGGCCATGATTACTTCTTTAACTTCTCCAGTGGAAACGCGCACTATCAGTTGGTCTATATTTAAATCCGAAGGACCAATTCCGTCCATAGGAGAAATGATTCCGCCTAGAACATGATATAAACCATGAAATTGCTGTGTATTTTCAATAGCGAGTACATCTCTTATGTCTTCTACAATGCAAATAACTGAGCGGTCTCTATTTTTATCGGCACAAATATTACAAACTAGTTGATCGGCAATGTTGCAGCATTCTGTACAGTATTTAATTTCGTTTCTAAGTCTGGTAAACGACTGTGAGAAATTTAACACTTCAGAAGGTTCTCTTTTCAACAAATGTAGTACAAGTCTTAGCGCTGTTTTTTTTCCAATTCCTGGTAATGAAGACATTTCATTTACAGCTTGTTCCAATAATGTTGATGGGTAATTGTTCATTAATGCAAAAGTAATAACTCTTTAGCGATTCAACTGCACTATATATTTGTTATCAACGTATTTTATTAAATTTATGAATCAAGTACTTCATCCATTCCTTCTTTTATCAGTAATTGGCATCTATTTTTTGCTTTTGATGCTTATTTCTTGGTGGAAAGGAAGAAATGCCGATACAGAAGGTTATTTCATTGGTAACAAATCTTCTCCCTGGTACATCATAGCTTTTGGAATGATTGGCGACTCGCTTTCGGGAGTAACTTTTGTTTCCGTGCCAGGTGAAGTAGGAGTGAAGCATTTTTTTTATTTGCAAATTGTTTTTGGGTATTTGGTTGGTTATTGGATAATTGCGCAAGTACTTTTACCGCTGTATTATAGGATGAATTTAACATCCATTTATGTATATTTAAAAGAAAGATTAGGGAATTCCGCGCAGGTTACTGGCTCTGTGTTTTTTCTTTTATCACGAAGTATTGGTGCAGCATTCAGGTTATATATTTCGGCAGGAGTTTTACAATTGTTTCTTTTTGGTCCTTTGGGCGTTCCATTTTGGGTTTCGGTGGCATTAATTATCATGCTCATTTTAGCCTATACATTAAAAGGTGGAATTAAAACTTTAATTTGGACTGATACTTTTCAATCTTTGTTTTTATTGGGAGGAGTAATTTTAACGTGTTTCTCCATTATTAATCAACTCGATTTAAGTTTTAGTGAAGCTGTTACAACCATTGTAAATAGCGAATATGCGCAAGTATTTAATTGGGATTTTAAATCGAAAGATAATTTCTTTAAGCAATTTATTTCAGGCATTTTCATCGCCATTGCAATGACTGGATTAGACCAAAACATGATGCAAAAGAATTTAAGTTGTAAAACATTACCCGAAGCACAAAAGAATATTAAATGGTTCAGTGTAATTGTGGTTTTTGTGAATGTGATTTTCGTTTCCTTAGGTGCATTAATTTATATTTATGCAAATAGCAAAGGAATAGAGATTCCTAAAAAGACAGATGCTTTATTGCCTTTATTAACTTTTAATTATTTAGGATTATTTGCAGCCGTTGTATTTATTCTTGGAATTATTGCAGCCACGTTTTCAAGCGCCGATTCGGTCCTTACAACACTTACTACATCTTTATATATTGATGTTTTGAAATTAGATTCCAGCACTAAAGTTTCCAATAAACAAAAAATAAATTACAGGCATTTTATTCATGCATTTTTTGCAGTGAGTTTATTTTTATTAATTATGTTATTTGAAATAATTAATGACCAATCTGTAATAAGTGGAATATTTGTAGCCGCTGGTTACACCTACGGGCCATTATTGGGACTTTTCGCCTTTGGAATTTACACCAAAAAACAGGTAATTAATAAATTAGTTCCAATTATTTGTATTCTTTCCCCAATTATTTGCTGGTTATTGAGCAGGTATTCCAAAGAATTATTTAATGGATATCAAATTGGTTTTGAATTATTAATAATGAATGGAGTGCTTACTTTTTTGGGTTTGATGTTGATTTCCAAGGAAAATAAGCACTCCGTTATTTAATTTATTTCTTCTTCAATTTATCCTTAAATACTTTTTGAAACTTTTCTACTTTGGGTTTGATTACCATGGTACAGTAGCCTTGTGAGCCATTTTGGTTGTAGTAGTTTTGGTGGTAATCTTCAGCTACATAGAATTTATTGTCAAATTCGGTTATTTCTGTAACAATTGGTTTGTCGAAAGCTCCAGCAGCATTTAATTCTGCTTTGTATTTTTCTGCAATTTGTTTTTGATTTTCATCTAAGTAATATATTGCAGAACGGTATTGTGTTCCTGCATCAGCACCTTGGCGGTTAAGCGTGGTAGGGTCGTGGGTTTTCCAGAAAACTTCTAATAGTTCATCATAAGTGATCACTGAGGGGTCGAAGATTATTCTAGCTGCCTCTGCGTGGCCCGTTGTACCCATGCAAACTTCTTTGTAGCTAGGATTTTTTATGGCGCCACCAGTATATCCAGAAGTTACTGAAATTACACCTTCTAATTCTTGAAATATGGCTTCTATGCACCAGAAACAGCCGGCAGCTAAAATTGCAGTATCAGTTTTTTGTGTTGGAGAAGGCGTAAGGTCCATAGATTGATTAGTGTTTGAATTAGTATTGCATGCTGGTAAAGTTCCGATCACCGAAAGCATTAACAAAATTGAAATTTGAACTGTTTTTTTCATAGTATAAGTTAATTAATATGAAAAGAACGTAATTGTTTAGAAATCGGATTTATTTAAGCAACATTAATTTCTAGTTAAGAGCAAAGCTACTTGTTTTTGAATTTGCCCGCACACCATTTAATATCAGACTAATTAGAAATTCAATACTACTTTCTATTTTAAGGTAATCTGGTTCCTTAAATATATCTGGATTGTTGTATAGAATCTCATCATGTTTAATTCCATCTGCTGAAATTATAATTAATTCAGCAATTTTTTTTGCCTGAGATTCAGGAATGTTATCGTCAATTGCTAAAATTTGTTTTTGGATGAATGCAATTTCTCTTAATAAAATGTCATTATACAATTGATGAAAGCCGGGTTGTATTTGCCTTAAGCTTTCAGCCGATAATTGGTGTAGACTCAACACTTTTTTGTAATAACCCAAGCGTTTCTTCATGTAAAATTGAATCTTCTCTTCTGGGGAAACTTTACTTTCCATTTCTGTTTGAAGTCCATCTACAATTTTGTCTGCTTCTTCTAAGACTACAGCTGTAAAAATCTCTTCTTTGTTCTTGAAGTAATAATACAATGAAGACTTATTTAACCCCATTCTTTTTCCAATATCATCAAGTGTAGTTTTGTCGTAGCCATATTGGGCAAAACAAAGTTTCGCAGCGCTAATAATTTGCAGTTTTTTAATATCTGATTTCATATTTTTTGGTAGTGACTGCAAAGTTAATTCAATATTTCAAACAAAAGGTTAAATGGTTTGAAAATAATTATTAACTATTTTATTAAGCTTAATCCCTCTAGAGCAGAGGCGTCATCAGGTCTGTTTAAAAGCGCTTTTGTAAGAAGGATTTTGGCTTCTCTCATTTTACCCATTTGTAAATAGCTCCAGCCCAACATGTGGTTTCCGTCATAGTCGAATGGATAAAGATTAACTACGCGTTCAAAATATTTTTGCGCCGTAGGGTAATCTTTTCTACTGTAATAAATCATTCCTAGTCGAAAGTTAGCAGTTGAATTCTGCGCATCAAATTCTAGAATTTTTTTGTATTGGGCGATTACCTGTTCCCAATTTCCTAATGCTGCCGCTGGATATACATAACCTAATCTCGCTTCCACTGAATATTGTTTCAAAGAGATGGCATTTTGATAGTATGTCATACTTTGAGAAAATTGTCCAGCTTCGTAGCATAACCAAGCTAATCTTATATTAATTTCATAAGAATCTTCTTTATAGATATCTTTAAGAATGGCAATGGCTTTTGTAAATTCTGATTTTGATTCTAAAGAATAACTTTGTTTGAAAGTTGCAATTTCTTTATCATCATTTTGAGCTGCTATAATTCCGCTGAAAAATATCATTAGTATTAAAGGTAATTTTTGAAAAGTCTTCATATTGCTTATTTATTTATTACTTTATTTTCTGTTTGATAAACTTCTATACGGCATGCTACAATTTTTTTATTATTCATTTTTGCAGTAAACTCATTTATTTGTCCGTTTAAAAGCATAATTTCAAATGATTTTCTATTTTGTTGTGCTCCAAAAATACTTGTAATTACATTAGACCTAAGTCTAATTAATTTAGGATTAAACTGGGAATCAATTTCTGTGTATTCTAATTGATAATTCACTTTTAAAAATTGAAAGAAAGGAGCCAAAAAATCTTGTAATATTCTTATTGGTCCTGTTTTTAAAGTATGAATAGGTAATTGATCTTTTAAAATAATATCTGGATAGAAACCTAGTAATACTTGGTATGCAGCTAAATAGAACTGATATAATAAAGATTTTCTATTGCCATGAAAACTCAAGAAATAAAACATGGTACCATTGTTTAATAAATAAGCGTAAGCACCAGTTGAATGGCAATAAATATAGGACTGATTATAAATATTAACTTTAATTTCCCATTTTGTAGTATATTTTTTCTTTCCTTCAACAACATTAAATTCAAGCAATTGACCCGGAATAAAGCCAAATGCTTCCTTTAATAAAGGATTAATTTCAATATTTTGAATGGTATCTTTTTCTTTTGGAGATTCAAAGCAAATTAATTTTTGAAAATTATTATCTTGTTTTAAATAATAACTAATTGGCCATAAAATGGTTGCCGACCCAACATAAGGAGTGGTTTGTAATTGAAAATGAATATGCGGTTGAGGTGACCTTCCTGAGTTTCCTAACAAAGCAATTATATCACCTTTTTTAACATAATCACCTAAAGAAACCCTAAAAGAACCCTGTAGCAAGTGGCTAATTTGAGAATAAAGAAATTCTCCATGCTTAATCACAATGCTATTTCCCCAGTTATTTTCGAGATTCACACTTCCAGGTTGATTTTCGTCAACATTAGCATGCAAATCAACAACGAGTCCATCAGCAGGAGCAAGCACTGGTTTTTGCCATGAATAATAATCTTTGAGTTCCAGACCACTATTTTGAAAGTTATTGCCTTCTTCATCCAGTACTTCAAAATCTAAAGCATGCCGCCAATCGCCTCTGTGTGTGTGTTTTCCGTCATTGCCTTGTGTAACTGTCCATTTTCCAAAAAAAGGCAGTTGCATTAAAAGTAATGTAGATTTTTTAAACCTCTCTAAACCGCTTGAAAATGAATAGAGATTAACTTCTGGAGAATAATGTTGAATACTAGTAAGAAACAAATGCCTTGGCCAAATTCTAAGTTTCAATAAGTAAATAATTGATACCACAATTAAGTTAAAAGGCATTGAATAAAGTGGTAATTGAACAACTTGCAAAGCAACGCCTATTGAGCTATTTAAAATGGCAATTATTGGAGAAATTAATAATACCAGCAAAACAGACCAAATTGAAGGGATGAGGAAAAATCCTCCAAGTGCAATTGAGCTAAGAATAAAATTGAATCCTATAAAACTATAAGTTAGTTCTGTTAAATTGCCTCCTACAAACGAGTAGAAAAAGTATCCAATATAAAACCCAAGAAGCGATAAGATAAAAGCTATCCTCGAATAAAGCAATAAGGCAATTGCAGCGATTACTCCGACAATGAGGTTGTATTGAAAAAAGATGGCTCCAAGAGATCTAAAGTAAACACCCAATTCCAATGGTAAAGGATAGTTTTCTATCTTCATTATCCAGTCAACTAATTCTTGACCGCCAATAGCATATAAGTCATTATAAGTGTAAATACCTCTTTCACTTAATTCTAGTGCATTGTAAGAACGAGTGGCCAGTAATAGCAACCATATTGTTATTATAAAAGGAAAACTGAGAAAAGGTAGTCCTTTAATGGCAAAGGAACCACTCATCCAAACCGTAATCAGCAAACAGAGCAGTGCTCCAAAGCACAATACTACTAAGAAAGGAATATTGAATTTGAAATAAACACCTAAACACAATCCAACAGAAAGACTATTAAAGCTATAAATTCCTGTTTTAATTGATTCGTAATGTAAACCTATAATTTTAGCTGCAAGTAAACTAACAACAACAGCAATTAAACCACTTAAACCAGCGTAGAAATCGAAAAAAGTGAGCACCAGCAGCAATATTGCCAGTGCTTTTTTTTGTGAAAAAAATACTTGTGCGTAACTACTTAGAACACTTTCGGAAAATTCTCTAAAAGTAAGTATCCATTTATGTGAAACGCTTTTTTCCATGAAAGATTAAAGCTTGAATTTTTTTAGATGTTCGGGCATTACTTCCATTTTATTCAAATCATCTACAGTTTCACGGTTTCTAATAATATGTGTTTTACCTTCAGTATCAATTAAAACAACGTTGGGTCTCATTGCAATAAATTGCATCCATTGTGTCATGTTATAAGCTCCTACAGTATGTATCACAGCGTGGTCACCTTTTTTAAGCGGGGGCAAAGTTACACTTTCACGAACGATATCAATGTTCATGCAAAGCGGGCCATAAATCACGGCATTTTCTGTGTGGTTTCCTGATTCTTCAACTGGGGAAATTCTATGGTCGTACCAAAATGAAGTAAACAATAGATTTACACCCATGTCCATTACAATTGCACGTCTTCCATCACTCAGCCTTTTATTTGCGATTACAGAACCTGCAAGAAAGCCAGCTTCGTCTATCAATGCTCTTCCACTTTCTAAAATAAGCATTGGAAGGTTTTCTTTAGTAAATCCAGCATTTAATAAGGTCCCGCAAATAGCATCTGCATAATCATCGAAAGTTGGAATGGTGTCAGAACCTGGAAGGAATGAACCTTTCAGTGTGTTTTTAGAAGCGAAACCTCCACCTAAATCGATGTATTCTATGTTTTGTTTGTATTTTAATTTGATACCAAGCGCCAAATCTGCCAATTTATTAGCAGCAACTGCGTAGGCATTTGCGGAAAGCATGAATGTTCCAATATGGCAATGTAAACCAACTAGATCCATTTTATCAGTTAAGATAATTTTATTGATGGCATCCCAAGCCTGGCCAGTTTCGTAGTTAAACCCAAATCTGTCCCACATTGGATAAACACCTGTATCCATATTTACACGAATGGCGACTCTTGGACGCTTTTTTACTTTTGTAGTTAATTCAATGATTTGATATAATTCATCGAGGTGGTCAATGTGAATAAGGGAATCATTTTGAATGGCGAGCAGTAAATCTTCATCTGTTTTCTCTGGGCCGTTAAAAATGATGTTTTTACCTTGAACACCATTCCCAATAGCCTTTTTATATTCAAAAATGGAAACCACTTCCGCCCAGCATCCTTCTTGATGAAAGACATTGCAAACAGCATTTATATAGTTTGTTTTATAAGACCACGCAAATTGTACTTTCGGATACCGTGAAGTAAAAGCTCTGTAGGCTTCTCTATAAGTCTGACGGATTTTTCTTTCAGATAAAATAAAAACAGGAGAACCATATTTTTGGATGATTTCTTTTACAGAAACTCCGTCGATATGACTGAGTGGAGCATGTAAAGATTTTGTGCCGAATTTATTTGTAACACCTGCATTGAGGCTTGTAATTACAGGACGTTCGTAACGAAGTTTTTCTATTGTTTGAGTTGCCATAAGATTTTTTTATTTTTTATAATTCTCCAAGAGTGGAAATTTGTTGAAATTCAGAAAGGGTAACGATGTTATCCCAAGAGTATCGGACGAATAATTTTCCAATATCATAATTTTCAAAAGCTGCTACTTTCTCACCAAAAGCAAGTTGTATAGCAGCAGCGGGCATATTTTGTCCAGAGGCTACTGCCAAATAAACCCAGGCAGGAAATCTAGGATTGATTTCGACAATGTACAAAGTGCCGTTTTTGTCTTTTATTAATTCCAGCTCCATGCCTCCGCGCCATTTATTTGCCGATATAAGTTTATGGGTCATTTCAATTAAACGGGGTTCGTCTATTGTGATTCCTGCCCAAGCCTTTCCTTTATCTGTAATATACTGTTTGCGCATTGGCACAGCGCCAATTGTATTTCCTTTTCCATCTCCCAATGCCACAACATTGTATTCATTGCCATATACAAATTGTTGCAGAATAATTGGAAGACCCCATTTTGCTTGTATTTTATGAAAATAAGAATAAACCTGTTCTAAGTTGTATGCAATATAGGCATCATAAAATTTACCTTTTACAACAACAGGATACTCGAAATTATTTAAAGCTGCAGGAACTTCAGAAATAGCACCAACCGTTATTGAAAGCGGAACAGAAAGTCCATATTTTTCGCCAAATTCAGAAAGTCTGTATTTATGTCTTTCTTCAAATTGGTCTGAAGTGGGTAAAAAAGTTCTTATTCCCATTTTTTCTAGTTCTGGTGCAATTTTCATGAATGTGAAAAGTTCTGCATCAAAATTTGGGAAGATAAAATCTATTTTTTCAATTTCATGAATATATTGCAAACGCAACATCAGATTTTCAGTGCCACCTGATGGAAAAGGAACGGAATAGCTTTTATCTACTAAATCGCGCATGAACAATCCTGGTTCAAGGTTATCGTAAGAAATTCCAATAATTCTAATGTCTTTGCCTTTCCAGTCGCGCAATGCTCTTATTACAGGAATACCAGGCCCTGGATTATCTGTGTTATTTAAACCCGAAACGGCAACAGTTAATTGCTGTTTCATATTCTATCTGCTAATTGATGTTTAACCAAGAGATTACAGAAATCGTAAAGGTCTTTTTCAACCGTTTGAGGTTCTGTTTGATACCTTTCAACTATTGCATCAACAATTGCTTTTTCTGTTAAAGTTTGTTTCATCAATTGAATGATTTCTACTCCAATAGGATTGATTGAGTATGAATCGCCTGTGCTTGGGTCGAAAACAAAGCCTGAATCGCTCACAGCAATGTTTCCTTTAATTCTTAACTGCATAATAGTTGATTTTTGTAAATGAGCCAAGTTGACCACCTTGTTATTAAATGGTTTAACTTATATCATTTATTATTTTAAATTAATTTGTAAATGCCTTGTTTTCAGGTCAAATAAATCAATTAAATAACTAAAAATAATAATTATTGAATTACAGAAAGACTTAAACTATTAACTTTAATTTCTAAATCTGTCTGCATTTGGATTGCTTCGCCATCAATATTTACTAATTCATTTTCCGTTCTTTGGATTGAAATTGAGTTTGTGATAAAAGATTCCACATTCGGATGTCTGTGAATTGATTTAGTAAATAAGTGAAATGCAAGAGAAGGAATGTTGTACCATGCACAACGATGAATAATCATAACATTGAGCATTCCATCATTTAAAAGTGCATTGGGTGCAGTATAAGCATTGTTACCAAATTGGGTTCCATTGTTTACTGTAATAAGGAAAGCTGTAATATTTCGTTGGATTCCATTATATGTTATAGCATATTGTCTTGGCTTGTATTTACTGAATTCAGAAATGGTTATCTTGACATAATTTAGCAAGCCTCTAGAAACAGAAGAATGGAATTTACCAGCAACATGTGCATCGAAACCAACGCCGGCAAGGTTTACAAATGGATTTTGATTAATAACACCAGTATCAAACTTTTGCTTTTTGAATTGAAGTATTAATTTAATTGCCTTTTGAATGTTAAATGGAATGTTTAAAGCCCTTGAAAGTCCATTTCCAGAACCCATAGGAATGATTCCTAATGCAGTTTCTGTATTGATTAATTGAGATGCGATGTTATTGATGGTACCGTCACCACCAACAGCAATTACGGCATCATATTGCTTAGTTACAGCTTCTTTAGCAAGGAAAATTGTATCGTTACTATTTTTTGAAACGATAACATCAGCATCAATATTTTCGTTCCTTAATAGATTTTGAATCTTATCAGGAATGGCAGTTTTATTTTTTCCTCCTGAAATGGGATTGATAATAAATCGGATTTTTTTTTTCAATTTATTTAGTTTGAAGATAGTTTTGGATATGTTTCATTAACTCTTCGTTTATAGCACCATTTCCTGCGAGTAATTCCTTTCCAAAAATGTAATCGTTTCCACCTTTATAATCGCTTACCTGACCACCGGCCTGTTTTACAATTAATGCACCTGCTGCCACGTCCCAAGGGCTTAATCCATATTCATAAAATGCTTCAAAACGGCCACAAGCAACATAAGCTAAATCTATTGCAGCAGAACCAAGCCTCCTTACGCCATGCGTATTTTGAATAAGGTATTTAAAAAGTTCTACCCATTGGTCCAACATTCCTTCAAAACGATAGGGGAAACCGGTAACTAAAAGTGAATCTTTGAGTAAAGTTCGATTAGAAACAGAAATAACTTTTTCGTTTAAATAGGCATTTCCACCAGCTACTGCATGAAAACATTCGTTATGACTCATTTCATAAATTACACCTAGAATTATTTTTTGCTCATACATTAAAGCAATGCTGATGCAGAATAAAGGTAAGCCATGAATGAAATTTGTAGTGCCATCAATTGGGTCTATCACCCACCTGTAAGGTTTATCTTCTTGATTAACAGTGTTTTCCTCAGTAATAAAACCTGCTTCAGGTAGCAGGCCTCGCAATTCATTTACCAATAATTGCTCAGAAGCCTTATCTACATAAGTTACAAAATCGTTGGTTCCTTTAGCTTCAATGCTTGAGGTTACCAACCTTTTTTGTTCCATTAAAATAAATTTTCCAATATGTTTGGAAACTTCGCAAACCTTTTGGCATAATACTTCAAGTTCGTCAACGCTTTTCATTGGTTATAGCTATTTTTTTCGTGTACCAAATTCCAAAAATTCCTAAAAACATTAATATAGTTGAAATTATTTGTGCTTGTGTAATTCCAATTCCAAAAATGTTGTAAAGAGAATTAACCCTAATACTTTCAATTATAAAGCGTTCAGCTCCATTCATAATAAGATAAATGCTGAAAAGCAGACCTGGAGTTGTTATTTTTTTGCGAATAGACCAGAGAATAGCAAAAAGTACAATAGCCATGCAGGTTTCGTAAAATGAAGTTGGAAAAACTGGCTGAGGTAATTCGTGGCACCATCTTCCAACACAACCAGGTATTGGAACACCTTCATTATTTACATTGTGAGGAAATTTAAAAGACCACATCCAATCGGGTAAAAAGCTCATCCAATTTGGTTTTGGCGCTAGGTTAACAATGCCCCAATCACCATCTCCAGATATTTGGCAACCAATTCTTCCAACTCCATAAGAAAGCATCAGTGCTGGAGCACAGGCATCGGTAATGTGAATTGCTGGTAAACCATTTTTGCGACCATACCGAATAATTAAAACTGCGGCTACTATTAAGCCTCCATAGAATGTTAATCCTGAAAATGAAAACAAGGCTCCAATAGGATCAGCTACAAATTCGGATGGATTTTCGAGGTTGTGGAAAATTTTGGCGCCTAAAAATCCTCCAACAACACCGAGCAGAATAATGTTTCCGACATGGTCAGCAGGTTTTAACTCTATTTTTCTTTCTTCAGGTTTTGGTAATAGTTGAGCCTTGCTTTCTCTGAATCGCAGGTAGGTCATTATAGCCGCTACAACAATTCCTCCTAACAAGTTACCTTTAAAAGAAAGCAAAGTGCTTTGAGGGTCATTTGAAAATTCGGAATAATTTAAGGCCATGTATATCAGCTTGAATCCTATGAAAAATCCTATGATAGCTGATGTTATGTAATCCGTAATGGTTGCAGGAGCGCCAACAATTATTTTTTTATACGAAGGTTTTAGTATACCTAATGCTTGTTTTCTTTTTAACTCAAGTGAAACTAAATAAGCTGCTACAGCAAATGCAATTGCTACAAAAAAGCCAAACATTTGAATCGGCAATTGTATGTTAATGCCAAGGGTTTTAAGAAATTCGCTAAGGGTTGGATACATGAATGTCGGCTCTTAATTGAGCAGCGCAAATGTATGACTTTCAATCATTCTTCCTATAACAATACCCGACTCATTGATTTCATTGAGAGTAAATTGTTGAATTGTATTTACTAATGTTTCATCATAAGTAGTGCAGACTTTTACATAATTGTCTGTAAATCCATACATAGAATCACCGTCTTTTTCGGCTTCCCACAGTACATTTAGCGTTTTGCCCAATTGATTTTGATAGAAGAATCGTTTTTTCTTTTCAGAAAGAATGTGCAACATTTTACTTCTTTCTGCCCTTTCCTTTGAGGGAACAACATCTTGAAAATCAGCTGCTAGCGTATTGTCTCTTTCGGAATAAGTAAATACATGCAAATAAGAAATATCAAGCGATTGAATGAAGTTATATGTCTCTATAAAATCTTCTTCCGTTTCTCCTGGAAAACCAACAATAACATCTACACCAATGCAGGTATCTGGAAGCAAAGATTTAATTTTTTCTACCTTCTCTTGATACAATTCTCTTTGGTATCTGCGTCGCATTGCTTTCAAGGTTTTGTTGTTACCAGATTGCAACGGAATATGAAAATGAGGTACGAATTTGTTAGAGGTTGATGCAAATTCAATGATTGCATCTGAAAGTAAGTTAGGTTCGATAGAAGAAATGCGGATCCGTTCAACTCCATCTAAAATATCAAGTTGTTGAATAAGTTCGAAAAAACTTTCCCCATTGTGTCGGCCAAAATCACCTGTATTTACACCTGTTAAAACGATTTCTTTTGCTTTTGTTTCCTTTATTAAATCTTTAGCTGCAATGAGCGTATTTTCAATTGATTCACTTCTGCTTTTTCCTCTGGCTAAAGGAATTGTGCAAAAGGAACATGAATAATCGCAGCCATCTTGGATTTTGAAAAAAGCTCTTGTTCTTTCGCCAAATGAAAATGAAGGAATAAAGGTGTTGACACTTTCAATCTCACAAGCATGAATTTGTGCTTTTAGAGATTTTTCTGAATGTTGGATATGATGAAGAATATTGAATTTTTCGTTGGCACCTAAAACGAGGTCAACGCCAGGAATTTCGCCTATTTCTTCTGGTTTAAGCTGCGCATAACAACCAATTATAGCTACAAATCCATGAGGGGAAATGCGCATTGCTTTATTTACTAACGACCTACATTTCTTATCTGCATTTTCAGTAACAGAACAAGTATTGATGATAAAAATGTCTGGACTGGCTTCAAAATCGACTTTCACAAACTCATCTTCTGGAAACAACCTTGCAATGGTGGATGTTTCTGAGAAATTTAACTTGCAACCAAGTGTATAAAATGCTACTCTTTTCATTTTTGAGGGCTACAAAAGTAAGAAAAAGAGGTAGAAGTACAGTTTAATTATCGATATAAAGGCTTGTTTAGTGCTTGTGTGTAAATTTAATTAATTGATTTACAGAATTATGAGTGTTATTTTGTGTGTTTAAAAAAGTCAATACTTGCATCAAATCAAAAATAAACTACATTTGCAGTCCCAAAAAATGAACATGGCCCGTTCGTCTAGGGGTTAGGACACCAGATTTTCATTCTGGTAACAGGGGTTCGATTCCCCTACGGGCTACTTTAAAAATTTAAAGTCTAAATAATGGCTAATCATAAATCGTCAATTAAGCGTATTCGTTCTAACGAAACAAAGAAATTAACAAATCGTTATTTCCATAAAACAACTAGAAATGCGCTTAAAAAATTAAGAGGTACTTCAGATAAAAAAGTGGCTGTTTCTTTACTAGTAGAAGTAACTTCTTTATTAGATAAATTGGCTAAGAAAAATGTAATTCACAAAAACAAGGCAGGTAACTTGGTAGGAAAAGTTACACGTCATGTGAATGCTTTAAAGTAATAAGTAAAAATTGGTTTTTTTGAAAGCTGTGCCTGAGGTACGGCTTTTTTTATTTATATATATCTGGTTATCAGGGTTTAACTAAAATTAGTATAAGTTTAAACTTCATTTGATTTTATCGCTTTTATCAATTCTACAACTATAATCAAAGTAACACCACCGGTACAAAATATTTGAATAAAATCCACTAAACGAACATCTGTGGTTCCTAGAATTCTTGCGACCTGCCCCAAAGCTATCACTAAGAAAAGCGACAGAATCAGAGTTGTTTTTTTACGTTTTGTCATGTTTTTATTTTGATTTATTCAAATATAACTGTCATTTCTACCCTTCTATTCTTCTGACGACCTTCTGGTGTTTTATTGCTTTCAATTGGTTTTGTTTGTCCAAACCATTCAGATTTTAATTGCGTTTTATTTACTCCTTGCTGGTTAAGATATTTTTCAACTGCCGTTGCTCTGTTTTTAGATAATAACAAGTTAGCAGCAGGTTTTCCTACATTATCAGTATGGCCAGAAATCAGTAGTTTCCAACTTGGTTTTTTGATTAGTAATTCAGCCAGTTCATTTAGAGATTCAAATGAAACTGCTTTTATTATTGATTTTCCAGTTTCAAATTCTAGGTTATCGAATGCAGTTTTTAAAACTAACTGTTCTTCTACATTTAAAGCAGGGCAGCCATTATTTTCGGATGTGCCGGGAATTGTTGGACATTTATCTACTATATCTCTTACACCATCGCCATCGGTATCTGTGTATGGGCAACCATTATTCTCTGGAGGGCCAGCTTTTGTTGGACAATTGTCTTGTTCATCTTTAATGCCATCGCCATCAGCATCTCTAAAAGGGCAACCTCTCATTTGAATAGTTCCTGGCTCATCTGGACAAACATCTAACTTATCAATTAATCCATCTCCGTCTCTGTCTGGGCAACCATAGTATTTTCTTAGGCCTGGGGCATCTGGGCAATCATCATTTTTATCAGGAATACTATCGCCATCAATATCAGGGCAACCTCCAAAATATTTACTTCCATAAAAATCAGGACATTCGTCTTCTTTATCTGGTATACTATCGTTGTCTCTGTCTGGGCAACCACTTAAATAAGCCGGACCAGCAATATTTGGGCAATCATCTTTAGAGTCGATAATTCCATCATCATCTTTATCAGGACATCCATTATATTCTGGCTTCCCTGCGAAGTCTGGACATAAATCTAATTTGTCAATAATTTTATCGAAATCTCTATCGGGGCAGCCTTTCATTTCTAAAGAGCCTTTTTCAAGCGGACAATCATCGTATTTATCTGCTATTGCATCATTATCTTTATCAGGACAACCATTCAACCCAAAAGGGCCGGGCTCGTCCGGACATTCATCTTTTTTATTAGGAATACCATCATTGTCTTTGTCACAAAAGTTAGGTCTTTCGTCAAAGTAACCAGAAACTAAAGTTAAACCAGCGCGCAGGTTGATACTTCGGGCATTGTATTGTCCAAATAGTCCGATTATGTTATCTGTGGCAACAACAAACTGCGTTAACCCTAAATTAAACACGAAACCTGTACCTAAATTTTGAAAAGTATTGTTATGATATGACCAATTCACATTAAATTCTAAGACATCACTGAATCTTTTTGTAAAACCTAAAGAAACAGAAGGTTGCATGTAACCTTTAAAAAAGCTACCTAGGAATAGCAATCTAAATTCATTTTGAGGATTGAAGGCATATTTTGTTCCTACATAAAATCTACCAGGTAACTGGGAAGTGTAACGCTCATACCTTTCTTTGATATTGAAAATGCCTCCCAATGAATCGAGGTATTTCTCTATTCCATTTTTTACAGTATCGGTGTTATTGTTTCCATCGTCAGCAAAAAACTGATTCAATGGAATACCCGTGAATGAGAAACTAGGAACTGCGTTGTAATAATTTATTGGTTGGTATTTCCATTTAATTTTTCCGATATCCAAAACACTGGCAAATACTTCCAGCTTATCGTTTATTGTATATTGACCACCTAAATCAAGAGCAACGCCTCTGTTGCCCCTTTCGAAGAGATATCTCCAAGATTTTAATGAATCTGTATTAAAACCTTTGAGTCCAGAAGTATTTATAAGTACATCTGTTGTTCCAGTGAGGTCAAAAGTAGGGTTTGCAGTGTTTAAGTTTACGGTGCTCGTTTGGATATCAATATTTTCCATACCATGCAGGTATTTTAAGGAAAAACCTAAGCGGAATTTACAGTTAAAATCGCGCGAGAGTCCAAAAGCATATTCCCGATAATGGGTGGCATTCAGCTGAATATTTCCTAATTCGGCGGTTTGCCCTAAAAATTGAGTGTTTCCATTTATCCCAAGTTTCAAAAGGTCTTGGGATATTCTTGTCCTGAAATTTACCTTTTCAGTGATTCCGCCATTTACATACCAACGACCTTCTCTCCAGCCAAAGCTAAGTATGTCAGTACTCACATTGGCCATAATTTGTGGATTTCTCTTAATGTTAACAAGGAAACCTTGAAAATCGAAATAGATAGAATCAGTAGTTCCTTTTCTTTTAATAAGGTCACGGTAAGTAAAGCTGTTATTCCCAAAATTGGCATAAGCATTTGAAATAATTGGGACACCTAAGTAAAAATCTGCTTGGGGTAAAAATGCTGGATTAACATTAACAATATGAGGATTGTAGGTTTGATTGGAAAGTACAAAATCTGATTGTGCAAGGCAAAGAACAGATTGAAACCAAATGGCAATGATTATTCGTAAAGTTTTTTCCATTTTAGAAAATTTTACGGATTTTTAATTGTGCTCCAATTCTAATATTTAATCTGTTTTGTTCAGTAACTTTAACTATTAATTGACCTAAATCATAAGTAGTTAGCTTAGCTTTTACAATAATTTTATCTGTGCTTGCATCTGAAAGTTTTTTCCATTTGTTTGCGGTAATAATGGCATCGCTTATAGTTTGTACAGGAGTTACAACTAGTCCGGAATTATCAGCAATGCCCGATTCTAAAACTGCTTCGGCCCCGTTTTCATATAAAGAGTCTACTATTGTAAGCCCAGTTGATTGTCCCAAGAAATTGAAGTTTTCCTTTGCAAAGTACAATTGGAGTAAACCATCAGTAGGAAATCCGTTAGTTACATTTATTCTTAATAAAGCCTTTTCTACATCTTTTGATATAGTTGAAACTTCAAAAGGAACAGTATCAACAACTAGAAGATTTACGGTGAGACCATCTAAAGGGAGTCTTATCTCGCTAGTTACTCCAACTTTGCTGGTGTCTAGAATGTAATTGTAAGTTGATGATGAAGTTCCTTGATTCAATGAAATGGATGCATTCGTTAACATATATTTTGGGAATGCATTTAAAGTGTTAACTATATTGGACCCATTGCTTCCATTAAGCTCGAATGAAGTTTGAGCGGGAGGTCCATTGAAACTTCCCATCGGAGAAATATTTACAGGATTTGGAATACTACTAATATTCACCAAAGGAATAGATGCTCCGATTCTAAAACCATTAAATGATGACAAGTTTGCTTGAGCGGGCAATCCTGTTGAGTTTTTAAAAGTTAAAATACCTCTTGGATTCTGAAAACTTAGTTCTGTTGCATCTATAATGTTTTTGAAGATACGCAAAAAAAGTGTATCATCATTAGGTACTGGCATTGAAAAATTATTAAAGTAACCTGAAATGCGGCTGAATTCAAGGTTTTGTAATTGAATAGTAGAAGTAAATTGTCCAGTAGCGGGAATGGATGCCCCGTTATTTCTGATTACTTGTACGGAATAATTTACTGCGAAAGATTCACTTGCATCATTTATAAGAACTGCATTATTAAGGTTTCTTTCTAAAAAAGAGCTTGTATTTCCTGAACCGTTATTGTTTAAAAGTACAATTTCAGTAAATGGCTGGTTATTCACTATAAGCGAAGGAATTGAAACAGTTATTACTGAATTTTGAGGTACTTGGGAATTGAAATCGATACGCAATTTTCCAGCCTTTAGCCAGGTGGTGTCTAGTCGAGAAAGTGCACCTAATTGATTGTCGAGATTGTAGGTGCATTGTGTGGAAACTGTTTCAGAAATACTTGTACCAATTGCTGAATTTGCATTGAAAGTATTGGTGTTTATGGTACTTAAACTAAAAGGGAAAGAGTAGTTTTGGTTGGGAAGATTTAGCAATTCTTCGGCATGTTTGCTATAGTTGTTACTGCTATAAATAATCTCAACAATATCATCACTGTTAATTCCAATTTGCGTAGGTGAATTATCTTGGATTAATATATCATTTACATCCAAATCGGAATTTACAATTGGAAAAGAAAAATCTGGGTTCCAGGTAGAATCAGAAAGTTTATTAAAATCGTCTTTTAAGCAGCCGGAAATTACGAATAGGCAAGCTAAAAAGATATATCTGCATACAATTTGAAACTTCATGTTGGATGAATTTAACCATCCAAAGGTATCATTTCCTTTTTGCTACCCAACTTTCAACACAAATATATGGGCTTGGTTCATTGGATAGGTTGCAGGTTATTAGGAAATTATTTTTGTTTAATAAACTCGCAAAATAATATTCCGTTTCCCAAGGGTTAAAATATACTCCTTGGGAACTTTTAAGGTTTTCAAATTCAATAGCAATTTTTGCATGAGCAGATTTATTTGCAAATACTATTTTATTGGGAAACAAAGAACTTGTGCCTAATGCCTTATTTAATTCGCTGTATAGAGGCCTATGATTCCATCGGGTATAGTTGATACTGTCATAATACTCCAAATTTATTGTATCACAATCCTTTACATTAAATTTTATATTTTTTCCTACTTTATATTTTAGTTCAATATCTCCATTTAATGTTACATTAATTAATGGGCGTGAATTGCTTTGATACCAAAACCAAAGGAAGGCGCAACCAGCCACTAAAGTAATTACAAGCATCCCAAGAATAACTTTGACCAATAGACATACGAGTCCAATAAGTCCGAACAATATTAAGATGGAATATATGAAAAGGGCATTGTAGCCACTTTCGCTCCTAAAAGATTGATTAAAAAACAGCTGTTCTTTTTCATTTTCCATTTCGGTATACGTTTCGCCCTTATTTTGTTTACCACCCCAAACACCAAGGATGTTGAATGGTTTCCAAATGAAATAACCAAACGCAAATACAAACAAGATGGCAATGAAGGCTCCTATTGGTTTTACGAAAGAAATGTGTTGATTTTTAAGGGCGAGAATTTGTTCGCTAATCGCAAATCCCAATGACGTATTCTGATATAAAATTGCAATTATTGAATATGTTAACGGAATAAATGCAAAAATCATAAATTGTCTTGCATAAAGCCACATAAAACCGGAGCTAAGCATTTGGGCAGGAGTGCCTTGTCTCAAAAGCGAATTGTACGCTTCAATATATTTTTGGAATCGCACAGAAAGTAAGTGAAAGTCGGAGCTCGAAGCGTTGTCAAATTTTGATGAATCTATTGGATCAAATTTCATTCGAAGGAAACATGTTTTTCAAGTTGTTGATTTTCCGATTAATGTTTTCACGTTCTTCAATAGAAAGATTGCTATCTTCGTTTAGAACTTTATTCAAATAATTCACTTGCTGCGCCAGAAGAATTTGTTTGGATTGATTACCGCCCTTCTGATATTTAAAAGCACTAGATACCGCTCCAATGAGCATGAATACAGTACCTAACATTATTGTTGCACTTATAAAAAATCCGCCTCTGGCTCCTTTAAACAAATTAAACAATGAACTTCCGGTGATTGAATCATAAATATATATGCCCAGTATCAGTGCTAGAAAACCATAGGAAATGAATATACCAAGTTTAAGGAACTGCGACATAAAACTGATTTAAAAAGTGAAGAGTTTAAAATATACATTAACAAAATAACCGATTATAAACAAAATACAAAGCACGTAATATGGAATTAAAAAACTATTCATTGAGCTTAGTAAACCTCCTTGTGTTTTTGCAAGAGCCATAGGACTATTAAAATAGATTGGATCTAACATTTGCCCTAAAATCTGCGTGTCTTTGTTATAACTCAAAAAATGAAAATAAGGCAAGATGATTGAAATCGGTATAACAAATGCCGGCAATGACAGCCCACTGTAGGCTGCAATGGCTAAAGCAATTATCCCAACTTCAATCAGAATTGCTGTAGTTGTTGGACTCACTTTAATCCTTGCCCAAACTTGTTTATCCGATTCACGCAATTCAATTGAATATTTCTTAAGTGGAATTTTCTGGTTTTTTAATGTCAATTTAACGAAATTATTTTCAATGTTGATAGAACCAAAATATGGATTTGGTCTTCCGTTCACCTCACTGACGGCCGAAGAAATATCGACCAATAATCGCTTTAAATCCTTTGAAGATTTAAATAATTCGTAATCAGAAGTCTTCGTAAAAATACCCATAACATATTTAATTACCAGTTCGCAACTTCTGTGATTTTACAAGTGGAAATTTGGACGCGAAAAACTTTGTCGCGCGTTAAACAAAGAATATGGTCATTCCCATCTTTTCTGCAATTAATAAAATAGTCATGTAAATATCCCGGACAATTGATTGTATTTTCCGGATATCCGTTTTTAATTACTTTATTATTTTTTTTATCTACTAAAGCGAAAAAGCTTTTTGTACTTCTATTTCCTTGACTACTTGATAATTCTACAAGAATTAAATTGGCTCCAGTATTTTCGTCTATAATTTCTTGCCTAGCATACCAATCGTAAACCCAATAACTAAATTGAAGACCATATTCTTTAAAATCATAAACACCATATTTACGAAGTTGCATGGCATCAATTTCTTGTTCTTCGCTTCCTTCTATTCCCATACCAGTGCCCAAATCAGTAGGGTCTCCACTTAGAAAATAAAAATAGTTTTTCTTCGGTTTAGGGTCGGAATTTGTTTTAACGGTATCCTTATTATTTTTCTTAGGTATTACCGCCATGGTGTCTTCCATAGCATGTCTATCTTCATCGGAATTAACTTTATTGGAGGGCAATTCTTTTACTGGTACTTCTTTATTGTTATCAGTTTCAATATCAAATGCTACACTATATTTATAATGATCGTGTAACGAAACTTGATCTTCTCCTACATATAAAAATGAAAAATAGGGGTCTGTTCCTATTCTATAATTAGCAAATTCTTTTCTTTCCTCTGTTTTTGTATCATAAACATTAAAAATTTGCTTTTGTGGTTCTGTTGAAGTCACATCCATATAAACAACTTTTCCATTCCAAGGATCTCCCATTAAATACGCTGCAGTAAAATCGCGATTTGCAGATGCAATTCCTGTGAGAATGCTATTTCTATAATAATACGCAACTCCAGCAATAGAAGCAACTATTAATATAATCACAATGTATTTAGTAATTGGAGGTTTACTTCGGCTTTCATCAATATCAATTTCAGAACTTTTGCCCGTAAAAGGATTTATGCTCATAAATGCAACTCAATTAAAATTGGATAATCAATTTTTAATTTATTTTAATTAAAAAAGCCATTTTCAAACAATATTTATAAGTGAAAATGGCTTTTATTAAATCTGGAAAATATTAATTTTTTACAATTCGATTTATAAATTGTCTTTCCCCATCTTGGTAAGAAACTAGGTACAACCCAGCAGGAAAATCCTCAATGGATATATTCACATTTTCTTTACCTAATTGCTTGTATTCTTTAATCAAGGCGCCTGATACATTGAATATTTGGATAATGCCATTTTCATTGATAGGATTAATTTTTACAGTAAATAATCCATTGGTTGGGTTCGGGAATATGACAATACTTTCATTTTCTGATTCTTCTAATTCAGTATTGGATTCTTCCTCTTGTGCAGCTAGTTTTGCAGAAGTGGAACATGCAAACCCAATAACTCCATCTAAATCATATCCATTAGCTGTACCTGTAAATGAGGCTAAGCTTGAAATATCGGTCACTTTAATATATCTTATGGCATATTGCCCTGAACTCGCTAAAAGTGAAGCCGATGTTGGAATACTTACTAATCCATCGTTACAAACAGATCCTAATAATACCCAAGTTGTTCCGTTTAAAGAACCATAGATTTGTGCTCTCTCCGGACTAGATGCACAAGATGGTGATCCTGTGCTGGTTTCTACAATTTGAATTTCATTACCAGTGGTACGTTTAAAAATTAAGCGCTCCATTTCTAAGGTAACAGAACCACCAAATCCAAGACTTACAAAATTAATTGACCCAGCAATATCGCTGTTTTGAGGGGCGCCAAGTGCTTGAGAAGGGTTACTATTTACTAGTGAAACGGGTGATGAGTTTGCATTTAATCCTTGGCTGAAGTTTGTAAATACGTTTGCATAAACAGAACTTCCTGATGCAGGGGCAGAAGTTCTTGCTGAAAGACCTCTTAATCCATCAAGGTCGAAACCATCTTGCGTTGCCGTTGCAGCGGAATTGCGATTTACAGAAATGTCTCTTAGTTTTACAAATCTTGCCCAAGGCAAATAAGAGGGCAAACTAATTTGAATTGGATTTGGACCTTGTTCGCAGAAATCACCAATTAAAATATAATTACAATTGTCTTGAGAAACCCATACACGGATTCTGTCAGGATTAACTCCTGTGCATGCAGTTGTTACGCCAAAAGATGTTTCGTGAATTTGCAAGTCCACCCCGGCAATATTATTGAATCCATTACCCATTCTAACAACAACTTCACCTCCAAACCCAAGTGAATAGAAATTATAAGAAGCTGAAGGAGTAGTAATATCTGATGCTTGTGGCACCCCAAGTGCCCTAGAAGTAATACGTTTGCTAGATGAAAATCCATCTTTTGTTGGAGTTAAACCGCAGCAAGTTGTATAGCCGTCGGTGCCAGTGGCGGTAACTGTGATTTGGTCGGCATAAACTTGGGCACGAAGGTTCGTTGCATACATTATCAATAATATTGAAAATGTGGTGAGGTGTTGGGTTAAGTTTTTCATTTTTTAGGTTTGATTTTGGAAGTTGAAATGAATGAAAATTTTATATTCAATTTTTTAATGATTTGAATTTAATATAGACATAAGGATTTGATTAAGAGGTTTAAAAGATGATAATTAAAGTTTTAAAAATCAACTGTAATTGTGACAGGTTCGGCAACTGCCCCAGATTTACTTTCTGCTCGTACCATATATTTTATTTTTTTTGTATTTGGCTTTATGGAATCTTTAAAGCTATTCTGATTCTCAACTTTTGCAATTACATCTAAAGGGTTTCCATCGGTAGCTTTGTAAATTCTAAATATTTGTTCTTCTCCTCTTGGATATTCCCAAAGTAATGTTATTGCTTCTTTGTCAATAACATATTTTAGATTCTTAACAATTGGAGGAGGATTATTAAAATTAGCAGGAACTAAAATGGAGGCAGTTTTTCCAGATTCATTATTGTCAAAATCTATTACAGAAACCGCATAGTAATAATCTTCTTTCCCATTTTTAATTGTATCACTTAATTGAATTTTTGTTTTATTTTTAGAATGCTCTTTTTCATTTACTAATTTCCAAATTCCATTGGTGGTCTTTTTAAAAAGTCTATATTTATTTGCATCTGAACTTATGGAAGGTTCTATATCAATAAAAACTACTCCATTTTGCTGTTTTACATTTTGAATTGTTGGTTTTATTGGAGCAACAAAATCGGGAATAATTATTTTAAAAGGTTTACTAGCTTTTGCCTTATTTCCTGCTAAATCTATGGCGCATATTCTAACAAACATTTCTTTAAAGTAAGTTTTACTTTTTAAAGTGTCTGTAAAAAAGGTATCTATTACTTCATTGTTTTCAAAAGGAAAGTAATTATCTTTTTCTGAATATGCATAATAAAGCTGATAAGATTTAATATCTTCGGAAATACTGTTTTTCCAATTTATTTTTACTACACCATTGCTATCAATAATACCTGTTAAATTTTGAGGATTTTCTGGCGGTGTTAAATCTTCGAGCACAAATGGATTAGGTAAGGTACTGATGTAATTTCCGACAGTATCAACAGAATATACAACATAACTCATTAGTTTCGAGTAGTTGGGGAAAGAATCTATAATTGTTCTTGTATTAGGCGGAAGCACACCTTCAATAACATCAATATATTCTATTTTGTCATTACCCATTAAACCTTTTTGGACTACAAAACCAGCTAAGTCTCCTTCAACTAATGCTTTTGTCCATGATATTTGAAGTAATCCATTACTCAATGGCTTAAACTTAACGTTTTCAACAACTCCGGGAGACGTTCTATCAACAGAATAAGCTTGTAAGGTATCTGAAGCAACATGCAAATCACCAAAAGGGTCAATTCCAATTAATCGATAATAGTAATATTTATAATTTTCAAGGGTAGAATCATTGTAAACAGGATCTGGCTCGTAAGTAATTTTTCTACCTAAAGAATCTGTGCTTTCAGAAATACTGCTTTTGTTGTTTAAGGGTAGGTAAGGGATTTCATTTATTCTTTTAAAATCTTTTAAGTTCTCGGACTTTTCAATATAATAACCAGAATAGTCGAATCCTTTTGGAAGTTTTCTCCAAGTTAAATGAATCTTTTTCTCATTTGAAGTGTAATTCAAATTGATTTTAAGTTTGTAAGGGTTATAATCTTCTGTATATGCTGAAAAATAGGAGGTGTCAATTTTATACCCTACACTTGCTGAAGCAGGATAAATTCTATAGGTATAAAAATTGTTTGCAGCAACTTCAGAATCCTCATAATACAAACCTAAAATTTGAGCTGCTTTTGTTGACATATCGGCCACAGTGAGTGCATAGAAATGCCGTATTTTTTGATTTTCAGACATTTCTACAATTTCAGAAAAACTTAGATTATCTCCATTTTTAGCATTATTTTCTTTTACTTTTTTTCCATAAAGAAGGCCCGCAGCAGCTGCTTGGTAATTGTCGTTGGTGTCTACTTTAGATTCAATTTGGGCTTCTGAAACTGGCAAAATTGGAGTATCAGAAACTCTTTTGAAAATTACTTTCCCTTTTTCAGTTATTTCCATTTTCTCAAGTACATAGCCATTTATTAATCCATTTTCGAAAACTGAGGAGTTTACAGGTGCCCAGCGAATGAGTAGTTTTCCGTTTTTGTATTTAGTAATAGCTTTAATTGTAGTATCTTTTTGTTGTAGTAACTCTAGATTATTAGACACAGTAGCACTGGGTTTTGTATTTTTTTTCGCTCTACTTTTTTGTCCATATAAGCTAAAACCAATCAAAAGAATAAAAGTCAAAAGAAATAAATTTTTCATAACTAATTATTTGAAAGATTAATGAAGCCTTTTTTAAAGGAAAGAGCGTTTAAAAATAAGAATTCACTGTTTTTAGGGAAGCTTGGTACTGTATTATATTCTAAGAAGAAAGGATGCTGAAGCCTGTCAACAGCTCCTGAAAAGATTTCTAACCTAATTTGGTCTAATGAGCTAAATAGATCAATATTTGTAAAGGAAAGGGTATTCAATTTAGATAGAAAATTCTGGTTACTAAATGGGCTATTAAAAACATTTTTGTATAAAGTTAAATCTAAGTAAACCCTGTCAGGAATGGATGTATGAACACTTGTTGACCAAGTGGGCATTGAGATAGTTGCAGGATATTTTCGAGCTTGTAAATAGGTTCCAAGATATTTGTAAGCATCGGAATTATTATTTGACCTTGCATCAATCACATCCATGCTTCCAGGATAAGATGGAGAGGAAATTTTTGCAATTATTTGGTTAATATTTGAATTTAAAAAACTATAATTAGTATTGTAATTAATGTTAGCTGGTGAAATACCACTCAATCCTATGCTTCCAATACCTGGTTCTGAATGATTCAAATAAACATTTTCCAACATCTTGTAAGCAAAGAGAAAATCCTCTTTTACTCTTTTTTCAACTTCAATTATGAATCGAATTTCGGTTGGTATTGAAGGTAAAAGATTCATAAAGTTGATTGCCTTAGATGTTGGGGCTTGAAGCGTTAGAATTGGGTTTTGGGTTCCGCCAATACTTAAACTTGTGTTATTTTTATTACTAATTGATTTTGGTGTTGAATTAGTATTTTTAACATTAGAAATGTTGTTTATAGTATTATTTGATTTGCTAGGCGCTTGCTGAGTTGTGGATGTATTAGCACCGATGAGTATAAAATTTAACACAGCTATATTTAATTCAAAAGGTCTAAATGCGAAAAAATTATCTCTAAAAATCTCGTCCTTAGTTAGTCTTGAATTGGGTTTAACCTTCCAAATTATGCTTCTGCCGGGGAAATTAGAGTATCCTTGGTTGCTAAAAGCAGTTTCAAACATGTAAAATCTATTATTGATACATCTATTAAATTCAGTTTCCAAAGATGGGGCATAATAAGCCCAATCAACAAAGCCCAAATTGACATTAGGTCGATTATTTAAAGCACTAAATACATCCTTATAAATCCATTTGTACTTCGGTTCTGAGGTTCTTAATGTTTGAACTCCTTTTATATCAACAAAATTACTTGGTTTGTTATTATCTGGTTCAAATTGAAGCATATACAATGGAGGAAAAAGCTCGTCTTTATCAGGTAGTGTTTTAAAGTGATTTACATCTACCTCGTCTACATTTTCATAATTACTTCCAAGTAGGTTACAAGAATATTCAAGAATGTTGTTTTGATATTTTTTTGTCCAATTAAAAGACCTTAGTTTTTCTTCAAATGTTTTATACCTGCTGGTGCGGAAGTAATAAGTATAAATTACGTCTTCATACAAACTAGTTTTAAAAAGCGGATTCTCCTCTTTTTTATTTGCAAAAGTTACTCCTTCAGCAATTCTACCTGAATTTGTTGTAAGAACTCTTAAACTTGGATTATTTATAAATTCGTAATTCGATGATATTGAGTTACCCTTAGGAATTGTCCATTTGCGACGATATTCAATTTTGTAAACTATCTCAGGTTCTAAAGAGGGTATTTGAACGCTCCAATCTCTTGATGTTGGCTTGCAATTAGGACAGTACAGCTCAATGAAGTTAGTTCCTTGTTGAGGAATAATTCTCACACTAACTTCTACATACGGAGTAGTCCCCCTTTGTCTTCCCAATCTTCGAATTTCATCTGAAGGCTCTAAAACAGCGTTAGGATTAGTATTCATAAGTATTTGGGCAGTTCTGTTTCTGTCTATTTCATGGAAATTACGTTGACTATGAACGGGTGTGAGATACTCTATAAAATCTGGATTTATCTCATCTGGAGGAGGTCCTGTTTTAAAATAGACAGTTTCAGTTTCCAATTTTCTAGTTATTGGCTCATTTGCTTTTCTTGTAGGCCATTTCCATGAATTAGAACTTGTATAAAATTCAAGTGCCTCGGCTTCAATTATCATTTGATATCTTCTGTCGCCACTTAAAGAGTTATTTTTCATTTCAGGATTTGCGTACAAACCCGAGCTTTGAATTTTAGGTCTACCTTGGCTTAAATCGGCATAATCAATACCGCTAATTGGCACAAAATCTTCATTACCAGTAAGTGGCTTACTTCTTATCTCAAAACGATTTAATGTAAATGCAAATGTTCTAGTTATTAAATTTTCACCGGCCAAGTAAGTTATTTCTACTTTCTTTGGGTTAGGTAATGTTCGTGGCACGTCTGAGCCTTGGAACGGGTCTCTGATTTCAGAAACAGGATAATTGAACGATGCTTTTGGTATTTCATAAGCACTTACGCCTTCTGCTCCATTATTTGGTGATATACTTTCAATTATTTTAATATTTGCTAAAATGTCACTATCAATGCTGCAAGGCGTTCCAATTTTAAAGTCCATTTTTTTATTCACTTCCACCAAACCGCCCAAAACCTCACCTCTCACGTAAACTCCTCCTTTTGCATACCACGGGTTAGGTCCTGCACCTTGCAAAAAGGCCGCAATTTCAGCTTCAAACAATTTAATCTTCCCTTCAAAAAACCAAACGTCCACCTTCAGCCCTAATTCTCCTTTTAAATAGGCGTAAATTTGTCCGTTGGCATACCAACCATTAATACCTGGATTAGAGATAGCGTTTTCACCTTCACCACATTTTAAACTACAAGACGAACCATTATAGTTTAATAAGTTTAAGTCGAAACCGGCAAGAAAGCGCAAATTGAAATAGATTATAAAAACGTCAATATCAATACCTAAGCTGTATTCAGCTCCAAACATAAGACCTCCGTTATTACAGTCTGTAATGCTATTGGGATTGGACATAGCATTTTGTATAGCAGTAATTCTATTTTGAACAGCTGTACCATAAGTGTTATTTATTTGATTTGCCACGTCTGTATTTCTTGAATCAATATTATCACCTGTTTTATTGATCAGGCTTTTTATCTCACTTGGTAAATCTGCAGGTGCTGGCAATTGTGTTCCAGTAACGAAATAGGCATTTATAGAAGTTGTAACATTTGCAATACCAAAGTTAACTGCTGTGGTAACCTGAATACGTTTGCTTCTCTCTGGTTCACCTAAGTAAAAGTACCAACCTTCAGTTGACCTGTAATTCCCAGTGGCAGTTGGCACATTCCAAACACAAAAGTCTAAATTCGCGTTCGCATTTGGCAAAGGGGAATTGGTGTTTAAGGACGCTTGAATTCGAAATGACTTATTCGCAACCCCATTATTTGTGTAATTGATAATTACTTTACCTTCTACTAAGCCTCTATCTCCGCCTTCCTCACTAAACATATCCAGTTTTCCCCTGATTTCAAATTGGGCAAGCCTGCCATTGGCAATTTGAGCAGCAATGGAGATGCAAATTTTACAAATCTTAGGGTCTTTGATATTACCTTTTGCATACAACATTATATCATAAGCGTTTCGCTCGGGTTTTAATCGAAGTCCAGTGGATGTAATGTTACCACAAAAATTGGAGTTATTTATTTCGCTGTCTGTGGCTCCTTTGGGTCCGTCGTTTTTTATATTGTATCCAAAAGCACCACCTAAGCCAGTTAGTACTACTGGAGCTACAATTGGAATACCTGGGTCCATTTCTGCTTGAACACCTACTCGTAAGTACTTAAACTTAGAATTATTTGTTTCTGTTTTGGTGCCGAATGTCAAGGATAAACCTATGGTATAATCCCCGCTTCCGAGGTCTATTTTACCCCTTATGTCTCCTCTAAACCCATCTCCCCAAACTTCATCTCCATCATATTCTTCAATACTGCCAGAAACAGTTACTGGCCCAAGTTTAACCTCATCTATTTCTATGTTCGATAGGGTCAGACTAGGAGCAAAATTTATGTCAACATCACCATCAACTAATGAGGCAGTTCCTCCAAAAACATTAATGGTTCCCCTACCTCTTATTCCAAATTCAGACCCTCCGTCTTCATTACCGCTGTCACCGCTATTTTCACCTGAGGAATTAGGACCGAGGTGCACACCAATAGTTACAGCAATTCCAATTCTAGCACCTAAAACTCCATCTAACTTTTCGATTTTAGGAGCTATTTTCTCGATACTTAAAGGAAATCCGCTGTAATCGCTATCTTCAGATGATGAACTCTCACCTGAAGTACCCCCACCAGCAACTCTAGCTGTTGAAGTAGATGGATTAAATCCTAAATCTTCTTGAGCAGTGAAATACAAATAATCTTCAATAGCTTCTTGCAAAGTATCTCCTCTATTATAAGTTGCTAAACCAAAATTTCTAAATTCAAAGTTTGCGATATTGTATTGTTTCCCCCCAATACTTGGATTTACTTTAAGAAAGCCATTTAATGTTGCATCTGCATAGAATCTTTTTCCAGTATAGCCTTCAGAAGCGCCTGTTATAAATTTTAAATTTATTTCACTGTTCTTTAGATTCAATGTAGCACCTAATAATGAAGCATTTAGAGGCTTTTCATCAATTGATAATGTAAATATTAGTTGGTCAACTTGCACACTTTCTTCTTCACTACCGTCAGTTTCGCTATTTACATCTTGCCCCATTTGTAATGCGCATCTATAATCTACACCTTCTGTTCTATCAGCTATAGGTAAGAAGACTTTACCTCCAATAAACGCTTCTTCTATATCATTTTTTTTAATTTTTATACCTATTTCTTTCAAAGAAATCCCCCAACCCGAATTTGATTTTGTACTTAAAAGGTTATTTGCAGTAAAACTACCTGAAAAATAAAAAGGAGAAAATTGAAGTAAAAATTTGCTTATTCCAACTGAAATTTCTGAAGAAGAAACTTCCTGAGGGAGTTCTAAAGAGAGTTTTTTGAGGTATATACCTTTAAAAAGATTAGGGTTTTCGGCCAATACACCTTCTTTCATACCACCTTCTATCAACACATTATCAGAGAATGGATTTTCATTTTTACTTAAGTCCAAACTTAGTTCTTCACAAAGAAATTTAACGCCGTTTAAGCCCTTAATACCAAATTTTTCAGGAGCACTGAGTGTTAACATAAAACCCAGATTATTAGCTTTGTAGGATATCACAGAACTTCCAGAAAATTTCACATAATTGGGAATTCCAACATTTTCAGCAGCTTTTTTAATCATATCACCTTCTTGCGCCCTTAATAATAAATCTGAGGATAAGTTTAATTTGAAGTTCCGAGCACCATTTGTTGTTTCTATAAACAAGTAAGTGCCAGAGTTGTCAAAAGTTCCGTTTGTTGCGTTATATGAGCATTTTTTGACTTTTAATTTTGCTTTACCTTCATTGTCTAAATTGAAATCATGTTCTTTATAACAATAAAAAGTTGCCTCATTTTCGAATCCAGTTGGGCTTATGTTTGCTAAGGCTCCTAGTTCTAACAATTTATTGATTGTTCGCGCTTCTTCAATTGGGATATCAATATCCATTGCCATTGCCATTTTTGCTCTATCCTTATAAAAACGCATATCTAAAATAGCCATTAAAAGTGCGTTGTTTTCAAACTCTGGCGAATTATAAGAAATATTTAATCCAAGTGGTAACACTGCGCCACCACTGCCAAACAATGTACTTAGCCTATAAATATTATCAATGGAAGAATTGGTTGTGGTTAATACTTGGCTAGCAGTAGAATTAATATTAGCAATACTCGCTAATTCAGGACTATTTCTAACCTTATCAAAAAGAGAAGGAATTATATCTTTTTCCCCAACAACTTCTCCATCAATTAATTGCAAGTCAGAATTAAAGCGAACAGATTCATATTTAACTTTAAACGGAGTTTCTCTCCATTTGATTATTCCTTTCCCAGAATATTGATTTCCAGAACGCGCGATTTCAGTTACTAGCATTTTAAATTTACCTATACATACTGTTCTATTAAGCAGTTCAAGGTTATTAGCAGGTGTGGTATTTGTGATAGTTCCGGAACAAGTTATTTCGTTTTCGTTCCAAGATGTTAGTGGGTTTTCCTTTACTATAAAACTATTTACGGTTGAAGACAAATATCCCTCAAAATTATCAACCGTTTCAGGTATTTTTAACCATTTTACTCTCCAATAATAGGTGCCAATTTCTGTGATAGTATGTGAAAATATTTTTTCACCATATAATTCCTCTAATGTGCTCGTTAAATTGCCTTCTCTTGCAATATCTACAAGGAACTTATTTATTGGTACTTTTTCACTTCTGTAAACAATCGCTTCGTTTTCAAATGTATTTGTTTTTGCAATTTCTAGAACACAAGCTTCCAAAATATGACCATTATAACCGCTAACAGTGCTTCTATTAGCTTGAACAATAGAAAAAGGAGGAATAAGCATTTGAGGGGCTGTTCCTTTATTAAAGATAAAGTTTATTTCTCCAGCTTCTACTTCACTTCCATTTGCAGGGCTAACTAGTATTGGCTTGGTCATGCCATATCCAAATTTTTGAAGTGGAGTGAAAGATTGACGAGTTGTAACATCATTCAATCTTGGAGGATTTGAGTTTGCAAAACTTAATGTAATGTCACTTTTCCATTCATAACTTTTGCCTTTCTCAAAAATGCTTTTAGTAAACCAATCATAAGGAGTAGCGTCTTTAAGTTTAGACACAGGTAAATGTGTTGATTCGTACTCTGAAACTTCAAATCCAAGAAGATTACTTTGAATCACTTTTGGACCACTTGGCATCCAATTATTATCAAAATCATAAGGAATAATGGGAGTAGTTTCACCTAATTTGTATGCTGCGAAATTACCTTCTACTTTTACGAATTTGTTGCTGAATGGACAGAACCTACTGATAAATGGAAAAAATCTAAAAGGTAAGGTATCATTATTTGCAGGGTAAATTGGTAAAAAGGTAAACTCTGGTGGTGTATAACCATTGCAAGCTAACTCATCAGCATTAGGTTGTCCATTACCTACAGTAAATTGAAAGTTGGCTCCTGGAGAGGATGATAATGGAAATGATAATTTTGGAGTATTTGCATTAAATACAATTTTGTAAGTCCCGCTTGGTAAAGAGAGAAGTTCTCCTTGTCCTTCTTTTATGTCCTTAAAGCTTGCAGGCAGAGGCTGTCCGTCTAATAAGTAATTTGAAGCCTGGCCAAAATCAAAAATAGTTGTGAGGCCTGTACCATTATTTGTGCTTAAACTGCTTCCAATGAGCATTTGTTCGGGACTATTATTTAAGGCATCTTGGGTAAAATGTATCATTTGTGATTGATACGGCCCATTTAGAATCTCAATGTAAGGGGTGATTTTATAATTAACCAAAGAAGCATCTAATGTCTTTTGGCTGCTTATTGAAGGATTGTTAGGCGCGGAATAAATTTGATGAAAGAAACCCTCATCAATTTGTAAAACAGGATTGTTTATACTTAAGTTAAGTGCATTTCCTAAAGTAATATTAACTCCTGATGTTGGGTCGGAAAAGGTTTCAGTTTCATTGGCATTGGTTGCCCAAATGATTATTTTATAATTTCCGGGTGGCAATCGTAACCTGTTCCCAGGAAATAGATCTTCCAGAACATTTGGATTATAAGGAGAAATGTCAAAACCTGACTTCGAGAAGTTTGCAAAAACATCGTTTAGGTCACTATTAGGTAGTGCACTCCAATTGGTATTTGCAATATAATAGGGTCCAAAACCTGGTCGTGAGGGTTTTATTCTAAGTTCAAATGCATTATCGCCTTCTCTAATAATTTTTCCTTTTAAAAAGACGGGTTGATTAAAATCTGGATTCAATGATTTTAACTCAGTAATGAATGTATTAGATGAGTTTGGATTAGTAGGAACAATAAAATCACCAATACCATGAAATGGGTTATTAGCTTGCAGTTTTACTTCGATTTGATAGTTTCCCGATGAATTCGACACCCCGTTGTTTACAGTGAAGCTAAAAGTCCTATCATTAGATAGTTTAATAGGCTTGTTTTCATAGAATGTACTTATGTTAAGTTGGTGGACCCCATTTGGCAATAAAAGTTTTCCGTCGCTGATGAGCTCGGCAGGTAATGGATAATTCGTATTGTTTACATAAACCAGTAATTCATTTGCATTAAATTGATTGACCAAACACAATATTTGTGTATTAGAAAGGTTGGTAATTCCTATGGTTTGATTAGTAACTAATAATGGACAGTTCTCTGTATTGGGTTTTACAATTCTTCCATCTTCAAGTCTAAGCTCTGCTTTAACTTTAGCAGGTAATTGGATAGTGTTGTAAGAACTAGTCGCTGATTGAATTTTCAAGTTTGATTGATATTCATTAAATGTCTCAGCTATTTTATTTTTAACTGTAAATGGTAGTTCACCTCCTAAATAGTAAGGGTGTTCAACTATAAAGTTCTCTGTAATATTTACTGATTGAGAGCTCTCTCCATCTGGAGTCATTAATTGCAACTCTAGACTATATTCTCCAGGAGGCAGAATGAATTTGTTTCCAAGATTTTGGTAATTGGCAAATAAATTTCCATCATCCTCAAGTGTGAATTGACCATCTTCGAAATTTCCAAAAGCCTGCGAAATTGCATTACTAGGGAAATTGACATCATCCAAAGAAATAGTAATCAAACTCAATACAGTATTTGTGGTAACTTCTTTATTAGTAGATAATTTAAAATTTCCCCCTGAGCCAACTTTTGTTATGGAAGATTTAATTGTAAAGAATACTCCTGATGTAGGGTTAGCGCTCAATACAGTTCTGCGTACTTTAAAGATAGTAGAAGAGTTGTTTAGAAAATCTTCAAAATAGAATAATTGAGCCCCGTTTACTAAATTCAATTTGGGGAATAAAAAAGAAACTTGGTCAGCGCCAAATTCGGAAGATAATCCATAAATGAAAGAGCAAACTTCTGAATATCCATTGTTTTCGAAACGAACAGTATTTTCTAAATCTTGAACTCTTACCCGAATTGCGTATCGTTTGCCTAATTCTAAATTTGGATGAGAGTTGTTATAATTAAATGTTGTAGAGTTATTGGTAGACACACTAAAAGGAATGTAATTAGTTGCATTGAATGCAACGTTAGGGTCAACATTGTTGGGCACCTGAATCATTTCGAACGTGTAATTCAAGAAAGCACTGAATGGTAGCCCTGTGGGTGTAGACCACATAAAAGTTATATTTTGTCCAGCCGATGGGATATTTTGTGCCTCAGATGAAATATTACAAGCTGGATAGGTTATAATTGGCGGTTGTAAATTTTTTATCGCAAAGACATTACTACATCCTCCACTTGGATTAGATAAAAATTCTCCTGTAATAGCATCATTTGCAGTTAGGCAGATTCTATATAATCCTTCTGGAATTGTTTTATTAAGAATGAAATCATTTCGTTGTTGGGCGGTTATATTTTCCTCTTGCAAACGGCTTTGAGGGAAAAATGGAGCAAGTTGATTACCTGACAACAATATAGTTTGTCCTGGATTAATACTTTGCATGGTGTTAAATGGAGGCGGTGGCTGTGGTGGTGCATTTAGTTTTATTCCAGTTCCGCTAGTTTCTTCAATAGCTCCGGATAAATAAAAGGAGTAAAAAGTAGGAGCTGTAGGATTGCAACTTACAGTAACAATAACATTGTCAGCGGTGTAGCCCAAATAGTCTTCAAAATTTGTTGAGTAAGGAGGATTTACTGTTACAGTTATTGTCAAAGGGTTTTGTGCATTTATAAACTGTTGTATAAATAAAAATACGAGGAAAGAATATTTAAGTAGAAAGCTTTTCATAATCTAAAAGTTGAAGTTGTAACCTGCATTAAATCTTAATTCGGCAAAAGTTGGAGCATTTGGCGTGAAACCATTTGACCTAATAAAGTTTAAATTGAGCTGAAATCTTTGTCTTTTTGAAATCATATATCCAGCAGATGTAAATATGGAAATATTAGTTCCAGAACTACCAAGATTTGAATTGCTTGACAGTATGGTTGCACCAGAGTTAAAATTTATTTTCCCTTTTAAAAATGATTTTGTAAAATTTAACTGGGGTCCAACTTGAAAATTTGTAAACTGCTCGTTTTGAGTTTGTGTAGTAATAATTCCTCCGCCAAAGCCTATTCCTTTACTAATTATACTTAAGTTGTATGACGCATTAAAATTGACCATTTTATTTTGCAAAAAAGACCTTGAAAATGCATTATAATCAACAAAGGTTTGGTAAGATCCTGTCATTGAAATGTTTCTAGATTTTGTTTTAGTTGATTTCCCAAAACGTTGAGTAATTAAAATACTACGGGTTAGTTGATATTGTTTTAAACTATCTTGTATTGGGGCTGTTCCTGGGTTTTGAGTAGTTCCAAAATTGTTTAATTGAATGTCCGTTCCAATCTCTGGTTTTGGAGCCCAACTAAAATTGATTGCTCCAATTTGTCTTACCGTAGTTGCCAGTTTTGTTCCTGATGTGTTGTCCCTTTGAAGACCACCAGATATAGAAATTCGGAATTTGTTTTTACCAAATACAAATGTTGGTGTAATTGTAATATTCTCAATGTCGGTTAAAAAATAGAAAGTTCCTAAGCTCCGATAATTGGGAGAAATTCTTTTATATTGAAGACGAAGTTGGAATTTTTTAAACGCTACACCAATTGCTGTTTGAAATGCGTTGCTTAATTGGGTAGAGGTTCTATGCTGAATAAATCGCTGAAAGTTATTGAAAGCCTTAATTTCACTTTGATATATAAGTAAAGAATCTCTTTTGTCTCTGGTAAATACGCTCATGGCGCCATCCCCGTCAAGAAAGAACTTTCCTATTGAAAATTTAAAATTCATTCCAAAAACTTTGTTGTCCTGAGGCTTTAATTGAGATAAAATGGGCACATATGGTAATGATAAAATATCATCTGTTGCTTGAAAATAAATCAGATTTAGGTTGTTTCTTGGTGTTCCATAGCCAATTTTAAACCCCATTCCCATTCTTTTAAATGCAGGTATTCCTTGATTGGGCTTTAAAGTGTCTTCAGCCACAGCTCTGTTTAATCTTCCGTACATGGCAGAAAACCTGAGCTTTCCAGGATTTATTTCCATACCAGCTCCATAAAACAAAATACCAGATAATGTATATGGGGAAAATGCCATACTTCTGTAACCTAAATGAATAGTAGCCCATTTGTATGTTGGACTTATTCCATATTGATTAAATGGTTGTAAAAATCTTCGTTCTTGTTCTGTAAATAAAAAACCTATAGGGAGATTAAATTGACCTATTTTTAAACTTATATTCCCATTAAACATCCATGTTCCCGGCCTAACGCGAGGAGGAATTCCCCAAGCATTATAATATAATAGATTAGCACCAAAACCACCATTTAAGCTCACGTTTCTTTTAAACCAACTTTCCTTCTTTTTCTCTTGAGTAATTTCTTGAGCATTTAAATTAATTGGAAAAGTTATGCAAGCATAAAATAGGATAATCAAGCAACTATTTCTAACTTCTGCACTCATGGCATTTACCTTAAAAATTATGAAACGATTGCTTAAATTTTAATCTCAAAAATCAATCACCAAAACATTGTATACCTCACCGACTTCAATTGCGCCGTTTGATGATTTTCGTATTCTCCACTTTCCGGTCGCAGAATCATAAATTACGCTTACCGCTGCTTCCCCGGCAAGAGAATTGTTGTCAACTCGGGTAACAAAAAGCATACAGGTTTGGTTATTATTGGCATTGGCATTATCAATGACCAGTGCATTACTAAATTCATTTGGTCCGATGAGAACCAAATTTGATAATGCTGCCGTTATTTGAAATGCCGCTCTATTTGCTGCAGATCCACTGACCTTAATTCCTCCTTCAAGTTCTAGTGCAGTTGCTGCTCCTGCGGCAACATGTAATTTAGATGTCGGACCTTCGGTTCCAATACCAACATTACCTGTATTAGTTATTGTAAATCTTGGGGCACTGCTACCTGTGTTTGTTCCGGTTAAAATCCGAAATCTATTTTGATAATTATCGATATGGTATGCTGTAGTAAAGCTTCCTCCTGATGCGTTCAGTTGCAACTGTCCACCTTCATCAATCGTATTTAGCGCGCCAATTACCAAGCGGCTTTCTGTTGGAATATTTGCTGTTCCTAATCCAATATTTCCAACATTATTAATGTGCATTCTTGATAATCCATTAGTGTATAAGATTAAATTTGAATTTTCTTGCTGCATGATGTGTGCATCTGAATTTCCTAAATATATAGCTAAACCATCGGTGAGAGCCGTTCCTGAAGTTGAATTTGTGATTTGAAAATCTGTTATTGATGAAGCTGAGTGAAGGTGTAACCTACTGCTTGGAGTTGAAATATTAAATCCATGACGATCTGTAGTTTCAATAATTCTTGAATTTCCTAAAGTTGTAGCATTAGTAAACTTAGGAAGAAAATTAATAGTTCCATTTGCATTTGCAGAACCCGCTGGTCCAGTAGCTCCAGTGGCTCCTGTTGCACCAGCAGTTCCTTGTGCTCCTGTAGCTCCCGTTGCTCCTGCAGGACCAACTAATGAAACTCCTGATCCCCAGCTAGAAGCAGTTTTAGGTCCAAAGAGCTGATTTGTCGTGGTGTTGATATAGAAATCTCCAACAGTTCCAAGCGCAAGGGCTGGTGCAGTTGTTCCGTTTAAAACGGTTTTACCATTTGTACCTGGAGCGCCTTGAGGTCCGGTTGCGCCTGGCGTTCCTGGGGCACCAGGAGTACCTTGAGAACCCTGAGCACCTGTAGCGCCTGTTGCCCCCGTAGCGCCTGTTGCACCTGTCGCTCCTGCAGGACCAACTAAAGAAACACCTGTTCCCCAGCTAGAAGCTGTTTTAGGTCCGAAAAGCTGATTTGTTGAGGTATTGATGTAGAAATCTCCAACAGTTCCAAGCGCAAGTGCTGGTGCTGTTGTTCCATTTAAAACGGTTTTACCATTAGTTCCTGGAGCACCTTGAGGTCCGTTTGCACCCGGCGTTCCTGGGGCACCTGGTGTACCTTGAGGTCCTGTAGCCCCAGTTGCACCTGTAGCTCCAGTTGCACCGGCAGTACCTTGTGCACCTGTTGCCCCTGTCGCTCCAGCAGGTCCAACTAAAGAAACACCTGTTCCCCAGCTAGAAGCAGTTTTAGGTCCGAAAAGCTGATTTGTTGTGGTGTTGATATAGAAATCTCCAACCGTTCCAAGGGCAAGGGCTGGTGCAGTTGTTCCGTTTAAAACGGTTTTACCATTTGTACCTGGAGCACCTTGAGGTCCAGTTGCGCCCGGCGTTCCTGGGGTACCAGCGGTACCTTGAGGTCCTGTAGCGCCGGCAGTACCTTGTGCACCAGTCGCTCCTGCAGGACCAACTAATGAAACTCCTGATCCCCAGCTAGAAGCAGTTTTAGGTCCGAAGAGCTGATTTGTTGTGGTGTTGATGTAGAAATCTCCAACAGTTCCAAGTGCAAGGGCTGGTGCTGTTGTTCCATTTAAAACTGTTTTGCCATTTGTTCCGTTAGTACCTGCTGTTCCTGAAGGACCTTGCGCTCCAGTTGCACCGGTAGCTCCAGCAGCTCCGGCAGGTCCTGTTAATCCGATTGGTCCTTGAGGTCCAGTAGCCCCTGTTTGGCCTTGTGAACCTTGTGCCCCAGTTGCCCCTGTCGCTCCCGCAGGACCAACTAAAGAAACACCTGTTCCCCAGCTAGAAGCTGTTTTAGGTCCGAAAAGTTGGTTTGTTGTAGTGTTGATGTAGAAATCTCCAACCGTTCCAAGTGCAAGGGCTGGTGCTGTAGTTCCATTTAGCACGGTTTTGCCATTAGTTCCAGGAGCACCTTGAGGTCCGGTTGCGCCTGACGTTCCTGGGGCACCTGGTGTACCTTGAGGTCCCGTAGCCCCAGTTGCACCTGTAGCTCCTGTTGCCCCTGTCGCTCCAGCAGGTCCAACTAAAGAAACACTTGTTCCCCAACTAGAAGCTGTTTTTGGTCCGAAAAGTTGGTTTGTTGTAGTGTTGATGTAGAAATCTCCAACCGTTCCAAGTGCAAGGGCTGGTGCTGTAGTTCCATTTAGCACGGTTTTGCCATTTGAACCTGGATCTCCTTGAGGTCCTGTTGCGCCCGGCGTTCCTGGGCCACCTGGTGTACCTTGAGGACCAGTTAAACCAATTGGTCCTTGCGCTCCAGTTGCACCGGTTGCTCCAGCAGGTCCTGTTAATCCGATTGGTCCTTGAGGACCAGTAGCACCAGTTTGGCCTTGTGAACCCTGAGCTCCTGTTGCTCCTGTAGCACCCGCAGGTCCGACTAAAGAAACACCTGTTCCCCAGCTAGAAGCTGTTTTAGGACCAAAGAGCTGATTTGTTGTGATATTGATATAGAAATCTCCAACTGTTCCAAGTGCAAGTGCTGGTGCTGTGGTTCCATTTAATACTGTTTTACCATTAGTTCCATTTGTCCCAGCTGCTCCAGCTGGACCTTGCGCTCCAGGTGACCCCGCAGGACCAGTTAAACCAATTGGTCCTTGAGGTCCAGTGGCACCGGTAGCTCCTGTAGTACCATTCGCTCCTGCAGGTCCTGTTAATCCGATTGGTCCTTGAGGACCAGTAGCACCAGTTTGGCCTTGTGAACCCTGAGCTCCTGTAGCACCCGCAGGTCCAACTAAAGAAACCCCTGTTCCCCAGCTAGAAGCTGTTTTAGGTCCGAAAAGTTGGTTGTTAGTAGTGTTGATATAGAAATCTCCAACAGTTCCAAGCGCAAGTGCTGGTGCTGTTGTTCCATTTAAAACTGTTTTGCCATTAGTGCCGTTTGTACCAGCAGCTCCTGCTGGTCCTTGCGCTCCAGTCGCTCCTGTTGGTCCCGCAGCCCCTGTTAAACCAATTGGTCCTGCTGGTCCTTGTTGTCCTGTTGCACCTGTTGTTCCTTGCGGACCTGCCGGCCCTACTGGGCCCGTTGCTCCTGCTGGTCCTGTTGGGCCTTGAATTCCTTGAGCTCCTGTATTTCCTGTTGCACCAGTCGGTCCAGCAGGACCTTGTGGCCCTGTATTTCCTGTTGTACCAGTTGGTCCGGCAGGTCCCGCAGGACCAGGAGCGCCATTCAAAGAAACATTCCAATTTGCAAAAGTTCCAGACCCGTTAACTGAACTAACATTTACTACCAAAGCGCCTGAAGTAGCATTATAAGACACAACAGTACCTGTCATAAGATTGGTTGCTGAGTTTGCTATAATTACAGTTTGTCCAACAGAATAGCTCAATCCTGTTGCCACGGTTAAATTTTTTGAACCAGTAGTAATAGAAAGTGAATTAGCCGATGTTGTTGAGTACCTGTCACCATCTGCACCATCAGCTCCCGCTGGACCTGCTGGTCCTATTGGTCCAGCAATTCCTTGCACTCCAGCTGGTCCTTGTGGACCAGTATTACCAATAGGTCCTTGAGGCCCTTGAGATCCTTGACTACCAGTTGCTCCTGCGGGCCCAGTTGCACCCTGCGGTCCTTGAGGTCCGGCCGGGCCAGCTGGTCCTTGAGGTCCTGTTGTTCCTGAGCTTGGTGTTGTCGGGACCCAAGAAGTGCCATTCCATTGTAAAACCTGTCCGTTTGTTGGTGTTCCACTAACATTACCTAAATCTTCTAATGTCAGGTTATTTAGATTTTCTACCGAACCTGCATTTAAAGCAAATGGTACAGAAACCAATTGACTAACAGATACTTGTTGGTAATTTATTCCCCCATCTACATCTATTTCAACTTCCAAGAATTTCAATCCACTATTCCAGTCAATATTAGAAAAAACTCCTGTTTCAGGGATATTTCCGCCAATTTTTGAGGTAAAAACACCAAATTGATTAGTCGAAGAAGAAAAGGTTTCTCTATATTCGATTGTACCAGAAGAAGAGCCTTGTCTAATAGTTAAACGTCCAGTAATTAGTTGGTCTGCAACAGGATTACCTGATGCGCTTCTCGCCACGCCCTGAAAGTTGATTAACTGAGGAGCTTGTGCGAATGCAGATAGATTTAAAAACAATAGTGTAGTTAAACTAAATAAAAAGTATTTGATTTTCATACTGTAAAAGATTAGGTTTAGTTAAAGCAATGCTGATGTTGAAGTTTGAATGATTTTTGTTTTCCTGAATTTGAATAAAGAGTCAGAATGTAAGTTCCTGCAGCTAAATGATCTACTGATTGCTGAAAAGGAGTATCGCTTTCAATTTGTCCTTTCAAGATTTCTCTGCCCGAGGCATCCATCAATTTAAAATTCCATTGCTCTTTTGCAAACTCAGCTGAAGTGTTTTGAATTGTAAAATAGGTGCTGCTTGGATTTGGGAAGACAATCCAAGCGCCAGATAAATTTTCTAAACTACTTTTATCCTCGATGGCAGTTATTAATAAACCACCTTGTTGAAAACCTAGGTTAGTTATTGCATCCTGATTTTCTGAACTTACAATAGTTTCTCCTACAGTGTAAGATAGAATTTCTCCACTCGGCAGTATTCCTTGTTGCCCAGCAGTTGAAACAACTATTCCTGAAACGGTTTGACCGAAATTAATTATTGGTATTAATATTAAAACCAACAGAAAAAAATTAAAATATTTCATTTTATAGGTATTTTTC
>Ga0247833_1000911_pt1 | contig 51668 bp, 55 predicted proteins | sample LaCruzMarch2015__7_FD_187117 | JGI IMG/M metagenome (GOLD analysis project Ga0247833, IMG submission 187117) | Freshwater microbial communities from meromictic Lake La Cruz, Castile-La Mancha, Spain - LaCruzMarch2015_8m | ecosystem: Environmental > Aquatic > Freshwater > Lake | place: Spain...
CAACATTTGGGGTGGCAAATTTATCCTCCGGCACAATACAAAATCTTTCAATCTCATACCCAAATTTTTCAAAGGCACGCCAAATGGGGCCACCAAGTGAGACATGATCATGTTCTATGAATAGCGCCCGCATTTGGATAACTTTACGGTAGATATCTAATTAAAATCTGAAGTTAGGTGTTAGATAGAGCGCAGTACAGCAGTTACCTTACCCAGAATCACCGCATCATCTGCTGGGATTGGTAGGTAATCATCATTTTCAGGCAGTAACCAGAAGTGGCCATCTTTTTTCGACCAGGTCTTTACCGTTGCTTCACCATCAATCATGGCAGCAACCACCTCACCCTTCTCAGCTGATTTTTGGGCACGGATAACTACATAATCACCATCGCAGATAGCAACATCAATCATGGAGTCACCTTTAATCTGCAACATAAATAGCTCACCCTTACCAACAATTGATTCTGGAAGTGGCATTACCTCTTCAACTATTTGCTCTGCCAAAATTGGATTACCAGCGGCGATCTTTCCTACCAATGGAATTAATCTAGTTTTATCTTGTGGGGCAGCATGGCCATCCTCACCTGGCAGGGTGATCTCAATGGCGCGGCCACGGGAGGCATCTCGCCTGATCCATCCCTTTTCTTCAAGAATTTGCAGTTGATAGGTGACGGATGCGGTGGAGGCAAGACCTGCGGCCTGGCCAATCTCACGCATAGAGGGTGGATACCCCTGGTTCTCAACTGCACGCTTAATAACTGAAAGGATCTTTAACTGCCTTGGGGTCAGCCCATTGTCATCGGCTGGGCCATCAGGCAGCTCGGAGAGCGCCTTAGAACTCGGTTTTTTAGCCATAAGTAAAGGGTAGCAGGGGTGGGTGAAAAAATCAAACATTTGTTCGATTTAAACTGGACAATGTCAGTGGCCTAGTGTTTAATACTTCTATAGAACAGGTGTTCGAATCCCCTCGAGCACTGTTAGCAAGGAGAAGAGCATGAAGTGCAACCGTAGGTATAAATTAGCTAGAACCGCACTGGGTCTATCGGTACTAGTCCTGGCCGCATCAGCTGCCACCACCATCTCAACCGCGGCTGGTGATTTAGCTGTTAAGGGTGAGAGTAGATATCTACAGATGGTAGTTGCCCCAGGTGAGTCGCTCTGGTCAATTGCTGCAATGTACTCCGAGGGTGGCTCAATAAATCAGGTGATCGCAGATATTGTTGAGGTCAATAAGTTAAGTGGGGCTGATCTGTCAGCTGGAATGAAATTACTGGTGCCGGCTAGGTAATTATTTAATCTGCTTTACAACCGAGCGAAGCCAGGGCTCTAACTTTGCAAACTTGAATGTTTGTGTATCAAATAACTCCATCATCTTTTTATATATTTGAGTTGAATTTGCATCTATTTTATAACCATTGACTCGAAGGAAAGTATCAGTAGCAGCAAATGCCACCCGCTTATTACCATCTATAAACGGGTGGTTGATAGCAAGGCTTTCAAAGAGTGCTGCCGCCTCTGCGATTAGATCTTCGTAATACCCAGTTTGCGGTCGATAGATAGCAGATTCCAATGCGCCTAAATCTCGAACCCCATCTGCGCCACCATGTAATTTCAGTGATACTGAATGCAGAGTTAGCACATCCGCTAAAGTTAAGTAGTAAACCTTCATCCGTAATTTAAAGGTAGATTACTTAGCTAGTTTTGAATACAACTCTTCATACTCCGCCAGGCTTTCGCGGAAAGCATTTAAAACCTCAGTGCTTGGCTTCTCACTCTGGGCTCGCTCCAAATAATCGGTGAGCGCCTGTTCAATTATTGATTGCAACTGCCGACCTTCAGATTTAGCTAGTTTTTTAGCGCTACTTAAAACCTTTGGATCTAATTGGGATGAGAACTTAATTTTCTCATTAGCCACAGCTGCCTCATTTCAAGAAATTTCTTGATAAATCTTGATCTAAGATTACCACAGCGATGCTTGAACAAGGAGGGTGAGATGGTGATTAGCGATAAGAATTTACCCAACACGCCGATTCAGGTGCTTTTAAACCCTCAACTATGGCTCTATGGTTCACCCAACATATAGGGGCAAAACGACTTATGGCTTCCATAAGTAGTAGTTTTCCGCTAATGTGCTCTTCCCCCGCATAGCAAGAAAGAACTGGAGAACTGCCAAATGATCTGCCCCTTCTGTCGCTTCGACGACTCAAGAGTGATTGACTCTCGTCCAACTGATGAGGGAAATCAGATCCGCCGCCGGCGCGAATGCGCCAGCTGTGGCAGGCGGTTTAATACCGCAGAGACCTCCATCCTGCTAGTAATCAAAAGATCAGGAGCCACTGAACCCTTCTCAAGAGAGAAGGTAGTCAATGGTGTGCGCAAGGCATGCCAAGGTCGGCCAGTAAATGATGATGATCTAGCACTGCTTGCCCAACGAGTGGAGGAGTCCCTTCGCTTAGATGGTGTGGCAGAGGTTGAGGCCCAAGAGGTGGGAATGGCAATTCTTGCGCCACTCCGAGAACTCGATGAGGTCGCCTACCTACGATATGCCTCGGTATACCGTAGTTTTTCCTCCCTGGAAGATTTTGAAGGCGAGATCGCATTACTGCGAGCTGAGCCTTCTAGAAACCCAAAACTTTCGCAGAAACAACAAGCATTCTCCGCACCAAAAAATTAATAGATTTAAAGAAGTAAAAATTCGGGGGCCCCTTAAGTAGATAGATAGGCAAGAAAAGAAGCTGATACGAAGAGAAGAAAAAGTTAACCAAAAAGATTTAACAACAAATTAAGGGGAGTAAGAAATGTCAATCGTGAATAAGCCAGCTGCGGTTAAGAGCGGTAACAAAATTGGTGGGAGCAAAGCCCTCACCATCGAACGGATCTACACCACCGCAGGTGTTCACCCATATGACACAGTTAAGTGGGAAAGACGTGATGTAGTTCAGACCAACTGGAAATCCGGTGAGGTTATCTTTGAACAAAAAGGTGTTGAGTATCCAGATTTCTGGTCGGTAAACGCCTCCACCATTGTTACCACTAAATACTTCCGTGGCGCGCTAGGGGCAGAAAATCGGGAGTGGTCACTTAAGCAGGTAATTGATCGGGTGGTACTTACCTATACAAAAGCTGGTAAAGATAATGGCTACTTTGCAACTGATGAGGATGCCTTAGTTTTTGAACATGAGTTAACCCATATGTTGATGCACCAAATATTTTCATACAACTCACCAGTTTGGTTTAATGTGGGCACAAACGCCCCACAACAGGTCTCTGCCTGTTTCATTCTCTCCGTTGATGACACAATGGAATCAATTCTTAATTGGTATAAAGAAGAGGGCTTTATCTTCAAAGGTGGCTCAGGTGCGGGTCTTAATCTTTCAAGAATTCGCTCCTCCAAGGAGCTTTTAAAATCAGGTGGAACCGCATCTGGCCCAGTTTCATTTATGCGCGGCGCCGATTCATCTGCTGGCACAATCAAATCAGGGGGAGCAACCCGACGAGCTGCCAAGATGGTGGTGCTAGATGTTGATCATCCAGATATTGAAGAGTTTATTGAGACCAAAGTTCGCGAAGAGGACAAGATCCGCGCCCTGCGGGATGCCGGCTTTGATATGGATCTAGGTGGCAAAGATATTGTTTCGGTGCAATATCAAAATGCTAATAACTCAGTGCGGGTATCGGATGCCTTTATGCGCGCCTATGAAGCGGGTGAATCATTTGGTTTAACTGCTCGTTCAACTGGTGAGGTTGTGGAATCAGTTGATGCAAAGAAATTATTTAGAAAGATGGCCGAGGCTGCTTGGGCGTGCGCGGATCCGGGCATTCAATATGACGACACCATCAATGAGTGGCACACCAACCCAGAGACTGGCCGGATCAATGCATCCAATCCATGCTCTGAGTACATGTCATTAGATAACTCATCATGTAACTTGGCATCTTTGAACTTAATGAAGTTCTTAAAAGCAGATGGTTCATTTGATGTGAAAAACTTTGTCAAGGTAACTGAGTTGGTAATTACCTCAATGGATATCTCAATTTGTTTTGCTGATTTTCCAACACCAGCAATTGGTCAAACCACCAGAGATTTTCGCCAATTAGGAATTGGATATGCAAATCTTGGCGCATTACTTATGGCCTCAGGTTTGGCATATGACTCAGAGGGTGGCCGGGCATTAGCTGGCGCCATCACCTCAGTATTAACCGGTGTTTCATACCGTAGATCAGCGGAGTTGGCTGCAATTGTTGGGCCATATAACGGATATGCCAGAAACGCAGCGGCTCACACCAGGGTAATGCGCAAGCACCAAAATGCCACTGAGTCTGCAAAATCAGTCTCAACTTTGGATAAGGATGTTTGGGCAGAGGCAATTAAACAATGGGCAACCGGTAATTCATTGGGTGAGAAAAATGGTTGGCGAAATGCGCAAGCATCAGTCTTAGCGCCAACTGGCACCATCGGTTTAATGATGGATTGCGACACCACCGGTATTGAGCCAGATCTAGCACTGGTTAAGTTTAAGAAGATGGTGGGCGGTGGTTCAATGCAGATTGTGAACCAGACTGTGCCACTTGCGCTTAAAAAACTTGGCTACACCGATGAGACCATTGAAGCGATTGTTGAGTACATCGCTGAAAATGGAAATATTGTTGACGCCCCTGGCTTAAAAGCTGAGCACTACACCGTATTTGATTGTGCGATGGGTATTAGATCAATCTCTGCGATGGGCCATGTTCACATGATGGCTGCATGCCAGCCGTTCCTATCTGGTGCTATCTCTAAAACAGTTAATCTGCCAGCGGACGCCACGGTGGCTGAGATCGAAGAGGTTTACTACCAGGGTTGGAAGTTAGGTCTTAAAGCACTTGCGGTTTATCGTGATAATTGCAAGGTTGGACAGCCACTTTCTGATTCAAAGGGTAAAAAAGAGGAGGCAACAAGTACTGAGGTTGCTCACTCTGCAGTAAGAAAGAGATTGCCAAAATCTCGTCCAGCCCAAACCACATCATTCTCCGTAGGAGGAGCTGAGGGTTATATGACCAGCGGTGCTTACGCAGATGGCGCATTAGCTGAAGTATTCCTAAAACTTGGCAAGCAAGGATCAACTCTTGCCGGTGTAATGGATGCCTTCTCAATTGCAGTATCAATTGGATTGCAATACGGCGTTCCACTTGAGACCTTTGTAGAGAAATTTGCTAACCAAAGGTTTGAACCAGCTGGTATGACAGATGATGCTGATATCAGAATGGCGCAATCAGTTATGGATTACATCTTCCGCAGGTTAGCTCTTGATTATCTACCATTTGAATCACGATCATCCCTTGGTATTTACTCCGCCACAGAGCGCGCTCGCGCCCTGGAAAGTGGTGAGTACTCAGCTGATCAAAAAACTGAGAGCAAAAAACAGGATGTAAAGATTGAGAAGGCGCCAGTTGATAACTCAACTGTTGGCTCATCAATGGAGCTTTTCGAGAAGATGGCTGGAGTCAAATCAGATGCACCACTTTGTATGACATGTGGTGTGAAGATGAGAATGGCTGGCTCCTGCTTTGTCTGTGAAGGTTGTGGAAATACCTCAGGTTGTTCTTGAAAATAATTTAAGACAACGCTTTTAAGCTTTTAACCTGGCCAGCAACTCTGGCCAGGTATTTGCAAAGCTCGGGTGGAGATTTTTATTTTCCACCTGATCAAATGCCACCCAAGCCACCTCTTTAGACTCATCATTTGCTTCATGGGCAACTAATTCAGGGTGTGCCTTGGCAATCACTGTGTGATAAGCCCAAACACCATGATCATCGGTGAAGATCTCACCCGGTGTTAAATCCTTTTCAAAAATACCAATCTCTTCATGCCCCTCGCGGATCGCAGCCTCAACTGGGCTCTCATGAGAGTCTCTTGCACCACCTGGAATACCCCAGGTATCACCATTGTGCACCCATGGTGCTCGGTGTTGCATGAGAATTGTTTTATCCCTTACTAACAGTAATCCTGCTGCGCCATGTAAACCCCAATGCTTGCCACCACAATCACATTGGATCCAACCATCGCCATCACGGTGCGCCATAACCGAAGTTTTACACACAAATTAGTAATGCACAGCCAGCAGATTTTTCAAGCGAGGGATTACGGTAAATACCTAGATTATCCCCATGTTTAATCGAGTGAAACTGATGGCAATTTTATTGTTGCCAATCTTATTAAGTGGCTGCGCTAAAGCGGAAGGGGCGCTGGCACCAAAAAGTAATGAGATCAGCGAGCAGGGGTTTGAAGCAGTTGATGATCCAATTGACAAACAGTTGCTGCCAGAGGTTGATCCCGCATCCCTTGATCCGATAATCAATTATGTCGATGGTTTAAACCTTGCCTTGACCGGTGAGTTTATCTATCTGCGCTCCACCGCACTGCCCACCTGTGGCTGCCTAAAGATTGCTAAGCGGCTGGAGAATCTATTTAAGAGCGCCACTTTAATTGGTGGCCACTACCAATTAACCAGTATCAACCTAGAAAAAGATGGCTTGAATCAAAAAAGTTTTAAGGTAGTAATTAATCGAAGTGATATCAAAAAAATTGATAAGTACAGCCGGCAATCCATCCTGTGGAGTGCCTCCACAATTAGTAATTTATTTATTGTGCAACGAGTCGGTGAGGAGTGGTTATTAAGCGATACCAAGTAGGGGTAATACTCACTTTATTGTTGCAAAGCCCTATCGCCTATGCAAGTGATGAGTGTGTAGATAAAACCTGTGTAGATGTCTTTACCGAGGATAATCAGCTAATTATTACCGCCCAGAAAAACGGTCAGAAGCCAACTGCTAAGCCAAAACCAACTGTGAAACCAAAGGCAGTTGCAAAACCAGTAGTAAAGCCAACTCCAAAACCAACCTTTAAGCCAACCTTTAAGCCAAGGCCAATTAAAAAAATAGCGGCGCCAAAAGCTAAAATAGCTAGCGCCTCATTATCTGATCGATTGATAAAGCTGTTGCCGGTTGGTGATATTAATTTTCAACCTGAAAAGGATGCTTTAGTAAACATGCCGGTCTATTTTTGGACCCAAACTCCCCAGCGATTTAATGCGGTGGTGCCGATTTTAGATCTCATTGTTTATGTCAATTTATACTCAACCTTTGTTTGGTCCTTTGGTGATGGCGGATTTATCACCACCACCAACCAGGGGGCGGCATTTCCATTGGGTTCAATTACGCACACTTATAAAAACAATGATCAGTATCAGGTTGGGTTGAAGGTAATTTGGCGGGGAACATGGAGTGTTAATGGGGTTACTACACCAATAAGTGGTGATGGGATTACGCAAAGTATTACTAGGGGATTATCGGTAGTAGATGCGGTTGGAAGATTTACTAAGTAATCCACAATTTTACTAGTGGGTGAGAAATTACCACCACCACTTTGGCAATCTACCGCTATGACAAATAACCTATTACTTGAAGATCAATTATCAAAGATAACTGCAATAAATTATGAGGGTGATGAGGTATTAAAGCAGCAACGGCTAGGAGCGGTTGCTGTTAATGAGTTGGTTGCCAGGTTTACTACTACACCAGAGAAAATAGATGATGAGTTGGTAGCAGTTGTGTTGGTGCGGCTTAAAGATTTACAGGTCCGTGATTACGCAATGGGATTAACAAATAATGAAAATATTGATCAGCTCTTTAATCTTTGGCACTGGCTACTTGGTGTGGCGCCAATTGGCCACATTGCCCCGGTTGCCTGCATCTTTGCCGCTTGTGCTTATGAATCAGGCGAGGCAGATTTAGCAAACAAGGCGTTAGATAAAGCTTTTATTGATGAGGCTAATTACCCACTTGCGATCTTGCTGCGGCGGGTCTTTTTTGCCAACTGGCCAGCAGAGCATTTTGCTGCGATGCGGGCGCAACTTCACCCTAAGATTTGCGCCCAACTTTTTGGTAGTAGTATTTAATAACTAAACGGCGCTGTTTAGTAGAGTGGTTTTAAAATGATTATTGGTATTCCAAAAGAGATCAAAAATAATGAGTTCAGGGTTTCGGCAACCCCATCTGGTGTGCACGCATATGTAGCAGCCGGGCATCAGGTATTGGTTGAGAAAAATGCAGGTCTTGGCTCTGGCATCTTGGATGCTGATTACATCCAAGCGGGGGCAAAAATTATTGACTCTGCCGATGAGATTTGGCAAAAGGCGGATTTAATTCAAAAAGTTAAGGAGCCGATTGAGGCTGAGTATAAAAGAATGCGTAAGGGACAAATTCTTTATACCTATCTACACCTAGCTGCAAATAAAGCTTGTACACAAGCAATTATGGATTCAGGTTGCACTGCAATTGCTTATGAAACAGTTGAGATTGATGGCGCGCTGCCACTACTTGCACCGATGAGTGAGGTGGCAGGGCGAATGAGTATTCAAGTAGGCGCAGCAGCACTTGAAGCAAGTAAGGGTGGCCGTGGGGTATTACTGGGTGGAGTGCCAGGGGTTCGCCCCGGCAAAGTGGTAGTAATCGGTGGCGGTGTTGTTGGAGTTGCGGCAGCAACAATTGCCCATGGCATGAGGGCTAATGTGACGGTGATGGATTTAGATTTAAGACGTCTTGCCCAAATCGATCAGATATTTGCCGGCAATGTTAAGACTTTAGCCTCAAGTGAGTATGAGATTGAAAAAGAGGTAATGAATGCTGATTTAGTAATTGGCGCAGTATTAGTTCATGGCGCAAAAGCTCCTAAATTAGTAAGTAATGCGCTGGTGAAAAAGATGAAGGGCGGCTCTGTTTTAGTTGATGTGGCAATTGATCAAGGTGGCTGCTTTGAAGATTCCAAGCCAACTACTCATCAAGTGCCGACCTATAAGGTCCATGATGCAATTTTTTATTGTGTGGCAAATATGCCAGGGGCGGTTCCCGCCACCTCCACCTACGCACTTGCCAACGCCACTATTGGATACGGCTTAGCCCTGGCAAATAAAGGGTGGCAGAAGGCGTTGAGTGATGATGCTGGCTTGGCTTTGGGGCTTAATGTGAATGAGGGCAAAATTATTTATGCCGCAGTTGCAAAGGCGCATAATCTCTAGTATTTTTCGTCATAGGTCATGAGTCTTAGTTCATAGCCCCGGCTAACTAAGCGGCAACCCTCCACCACGGTGGGGTGCTCCGGGTGAAGACCAGGTCGATAGCAAGGTGCCATCGGCAAGAGTGGTTGAATAAAAAAACTTAGGGCTTGACCCTAATTCTTTTAACACCACCTTCATCAAGGAGGTTGTTTTGTCATACTCATTTGAAACCCAACAAATACATGCTGGTCAAGTTGCTGATCCAACTACTGGCGCTCGCGCACTGCCGTTGTATCAAACAACTGCATATCAATTCCGCGATACCAAGCATGCAGCTGATCTATTTGGCTTAGCAGAGCTTGGAAATATCTACACCCGAATCATGAATCCAACGCAGGATACGGTGGAGCAGCGAATTGCTGCCTTAGAAGGTGGCGTTGCCGCTTTGCTGCTTGCCTCTGGCTCTGCTGCAACCACCTTTGCAATATTAAATCTGGCAGAGGCGGGTGATCACATCGTTTCATCCCCTTCTTTATACGGGGGTACCTACAATCTTTTCCATTACACCCTGCCAAAGTTTGGTATCGAGGTTTCCTTTGTGGAGAATCCAGATGATCCAGAGAGCTGGCGCAAAGCGGTAAAGCCAAATACCAAGGCATTTTTTGGTGAGACGATTGCGAATCCAAAAAATGATCTTTTGGATATTGAAACTGTGGCAAAGATTGCCCATGAAAACAATGTGCCATTAATCGTTGATAACACTGTGGCCACCCCATACTTAATTAGACCAATTGAGTGGGGCGCAGATGTAGTGGTTCACTCCGCTACTAAATTCCTATCTGGCCATGGAAATGCGGTAGTTGGCGCGATTGTGGACTCGGGTAAATTTGATTACGCCAAATATCCAGAGAAGTTTAAAAACTTCAACCAACCAGATCCTTCCTACCATGGCTTGGTATACGCCCAAGCTCTAGGAGTTGGCTCTGCCTTTGGGGCAAATCTTGCCTACATATTCAAGATTAGATTGACACTGCTACGCGATATTGGCGCCGCTGTTTCACCATTTAATGCTTGGTTACTTGCTCAAGGGCTTGAGACCTTGTCACTTCGAATTGAGCGCCATGTTGAAAATGCCAAGGCGGTTGCGGCATTTTTAGAAAAACACCCACAAGTATCCTCAGTTAACTACGCATCCTTGTCTAGTTCAAAGTGGAATAAGTTAGCGAGCAAGTACTCACCAAAGGGCAGTGGTTCAGTTCTCTCCTTTGAAATTAAGGGGGGCATAGAGGCGGGTAAGAAATTTATTGAAGCGCTAAACCTGCACTCACATGTAGCAAATATTGGCGATGTTAGAAGTTTGGCAATTCACCCAGCATCTACCACCCACTCACAGCTTTCACCTGCGGAGCAATTAACCGCTGGTGTTACCCCAGGTTTGGTTCGGTTATCTGTTGGTATTGAAAATATCAAAGATATTCAAGCCGATCTTGAAAAAGCATTTGCTGCTGCTAAGTAAATAATGAGCAAAGTAAATCCAGCAGTTACCGGGGCGTGGTTAGAAGATCATGACCCCGGGGATCGCCAATTTCTATCGATTGGCGATTTGACGCTGGAATCTGGTGAGGTAATACCTGATGTGGTAATTGCTTATCAAAGTTGGGGAAAATTAAACTCTGCAGGTAATAATGCAATTTTGGTAAATCACGCGTTAACTGGCTGGGCAGATGTCAATGGTTGGTGGCCACAGATGGTCGGATCTGGCCTGCCATTTGATAGTGATAAGTACTTTGTTGTCTGCCCAAATGTAATTGGTGGCTGCCAAGGATCAACTGGGCCATCCTCGTTAGCACCGGATGGCAAAAGATGGGGATCTAGATTTCCGGTACTAACTATCAGAGATATGGTGGCAGCAGAGCTAGCTTTCACAAAACAAATAGGCGTGATGAAATATCAATTATCAGTTGGCCCATCCCTAGGCGGAATGCGCAGTTTGGAGTGGGCGATTGATTACCCAGAATTAATTGGCGCTATCTGCACCATTGGCTCATCCGCAGTTGCAACCGGGGATCAAATTGGCGCAGCCTCAATTCAGTTGCGAGCAATAAAGAGTGATCCAAACTTTAATAATGGTGATTATTATGAACAAAGTACTGGTCCAATCGAGGGAATGGGAATCGCTCGAAGGATTGCACATTTAACCTATCGAACTGAGTCGGAGATGGATGTCAGGTTTGGTCGGGAGTTACAGGGAGATGAGACTGGTAGATACGCGGTGGAGTCCTATTTAGATCACCAAGCACAGAAGTTAGCCAAAAGATTTGATGCTAATACCTATATTTCCTTAACCGAGGCGATGAACTCCCATGATGTTGGGCGAGATCGAGGCGGTGTGGCAGCTGCCTTATCAAAGATAAAGGTGCCAATCCATGTGATCTCGATTGATACCGATCGGCTTTTTCCTCCCCGCCTGCAACAGGAGATCAAAGAGTTAGCCCCGGATGTGACCGAACTTCACACCATCGCCTCACCATTTGGCCATGATGGCTTCTTAATTGAGGTGGAATCGGTTGGACAGATCATTAGAAATACGCTCAATCTGCAAAATATCTCAAATTGATCAATTTGGATGTGCATTTACCCCTGTGGACAATTTATAATATAGCCAGGGGTCGAGCGGTTAAAAAAAAATCGCAAAAGCATACGACTCAAAAACAAAGGATGACTTGTGGCTGTATCTCGTGCGCCCAAAAAAGGCGTTAAAGCAGGAAAGGGTAAACAAAAGCCTGTGAAAAAAAAGAGTTCAGTTAAGAAAGTTGCAACAAAAAAAGTAAAGCCTGCCAAAAAAGTAATAAAGATTCCACAGAAGGCAATATTAGATGCCAAAGATGTAGGAATGATTCTTAAGGCAAGAGATTTAGTCAATCAACAAAAATCTGTAATGGCCGAGATTAATTCTCGTGGCATAAGTAATATTCATCGGATTGCCAAAAAATCTGATCAAGATATAGTTTTAATTGCCCGTGAATTAGAGGTGAGTGTTCCCAAACAAATAGAAAAACTTCGCAAACTTGGTTTAACACCATATCGCATGCTAAAGAAAAGTGAGTTGGCATTATTCATTCCACCTGCTCCAAAGCCAACCGCTGCTGGCAAAGCTGAAAAGGTTACTAAGGTAAAAATTGATGGTGAAGAGGTCGAGTTAGAAGAGGTTGAGTTAGAGGATTTAGACAAGTTAGTTGATGAGAAAGAGGAGGGTGCTACCGAGGAGGGTACCTCTGAGATTCGAGTTGTAAATGTGGCGGAAGAATCACAAAATGAGGCCAATTCTTTTGTACTTAAAGATTCTGAAGAAGATGACGCTCCACCGCAAACGGTATTAACCGCTGGTGCTACCGCAGATCCAGTAAAGGATTACTTAAAACTAATCGGCCGGGTGCCACTATTAAATGCTGAGCTAGAGGTTTCTTTAGCCCAATCAGTTGAGGCTGGACTATTTGCCGAGGAAAAAATTGCTAAAGACAAGAAGATGGATAAGAAGCTAAAGCGTGAGTTACAACAAATTATTATCAATGGCAAACGTGATAAGAACCATCTACTCGAGGCAAACCTTCGGTTGGTAGTCTCACTTGCCAAGCGCTATACCGGACGTGGCATGTTGTTCTTAGATCTAATCCAAGAGGGAAATCTTGGTTTAATCCGCGCAGTTGAAAAGTTTGATTACACAAAAGGTTATAAGTTCTCAACCTATGCCACCTGGTGGATTCGCCAAGCGATTACTAGAGCGATGGCGGATCAAGCAAGAACAATTCGTATCCCAGTACATATGGTGGAGGTTATTAATAAGTTAGCCAGAGTACAGCGGCAGATGTTGCAAGATTTAGGAAGAGAGCCAACTCCGGAGGAGTTAGCTAAAGAGTTAGATATGACACCAGAAAAAGTTGTTGAGGTTCAAAAGTACGGCAGAGAGCCAATCTCACTTCACACTCCATTGGGTGAAGAAGGCGATAGCGAGTTTGGTGATTTAATTGAGGATTCAGAGGCGATTGTGCCAGCTGATGCTGTCTCCTTTACCTTATTACAAGAACAGCTGCACTCAGTTCTAGATACATTATCTGAACGAGAGGCTGGAGTGGTTGCGATGCGCTTTGGTTTAACCGACGGCCAACCAAAAACCCTAGATGAAATTGGCAAGGTTTATGGAGTGACTCGAGAGCGAATTCGTCAGATTGAATCGAAAACAATGTCAAAATTGCGCCACCCATCCAGGTCGCAAGTACTTCGTGATTATCTAGATTAAGGGAGAGAAAATAATGAGCGATAAAGTGAAGATGCAGTTTAAGAAAAACGCCTCAATTCGGGTTACCGGAACTGTAGATTTTGTTGATGCTGAGGGAAATGTGGTGGACAGTAAAACTGATTTCTCGTTGTGCCGCTGTGGGGCATCAAAGGAGAAGCCATTTTGCGATGGTAGCCATCGCGATGCGGGATTTGTAAGCGAGTAGTTATTTAGCTGCTTTAGCAACTAAGTTTTCAGATTCATCCTGAATAACTGCAACAACTGGTTTTAATCCTTGTGCGTAAGCTTTTGCGTGGTGAGCACAGAATAATAATTGACCACCAGAGATTAAAATTGCACGGACATATGCCTGAGCACCACATCGATCGCAACGATCTAGTGAATTCAATGGGGTTTGTTCCATTGTAATCTGGCTACTCATCAGCTCTCCATCTGTTGGCTTCATCAGGGGAACATCAAACCATGAATACTTTATTCCCTGCAGGTTATTTGGTTTCAATTAAGTAAATTTTTCCGTTCAAATACTGAGAATTTGTTGTATATATCTCATTTTCGTATCAATTGTGGATAAATATGGGTCAATATCGGCGAGCATCATCTACAGGTGGTATATGCGCCGATAATCTACTCGCCGATGGCAACCAAGATCACAAAACCAGATGATGGCACCTCTGCAGCGATTATCAGCACCTATACAGCAAAAGACTTATCTGTTCTTGAAGGATTAGATGCGGTTCGAAAACGTCCTGGCATGTATATCGGCACCACTGATTCTCGTGGCCTCATGCATTGCTTATGGGAAATTATTGATAATGCTGTTGATGAAGCTCTGGCTGGGCATTGCAAAAAGATTGATATTAATTTAGAGGCAGATGGTTCAGTTGAGGTTCATGATGATGGTCGTGGTATTCCAGTAGATAAAGAGCCCAAGACAGGTCTGACTGGTGTGGAAGTTGTAATGACAAAACTTCATGCTGGTGGAAAGTTTGGTGGTGGCTCTTACGCAGCCTCCGGTGGTTTACACGGAGTAGGTGCTTCAGTTGTTAACGCACTTGCCTCCCGGCTTGATGTTGAAGTTGATCGCGATGGAAAGATTTATTGGATGTCATTTAAACGAGGGCATGCTGGCATTTTTGATGGTGATGGGCCAAATGCAAGTTTTAATGAAAAGTCAGGCTTGAGGGTAATTGGAAAAGTTTCTGCCAAAGTAACTGGCACCAGAATTAAATGGTGGTTTGATAAGCAAATCTTCTTAAAAGAAGCATCCTTGGAAATTGTAGATGTTTATGCCAGGGCCAGACAAACTTCATATTTAGTACCTGGATTAACTCTAATTGTTAATGACAACAGGGGTAAAACTAAGACAAGTGAAACCTTTTTCCACAAAGGCGGCATCTCAGAGTTTTGTGCATTTTTGCGGCCCGATGATCCAGTGGGTGAGGTAATTCGAATATCAGGAGGTGGTGCCTATACCGAGAATGTTCCAATCTTGGATGAGAAGGGGCACATGACGCCAACTGAGGTGGATCGCGAGATGGGTGTAGATATTGCGATGCAATGGGGTAATGGTTATGAAGCAACTATCTCATCATTTGTAAATATTATTTCTACTCCAAAGGGTGGCACTCATGTCGCTGGCTTTGAACGAGCAATTACCAAAGCGGTCAATGATGCATTACGGGCGACTAAGACTTTAAAGAATAATGAGGCGGATGTTATTAAGGATGATGTGCAGGAGGGATTAACTGCGGTTGTCACAGTCCGGATGTCAGAGCCGCAATTTGAGGGGCAGACTAAGGAGGTTTTGGGAACAGCTGCTGCTACCAAAATAGTTGGTCAGGTAGTTGCAGATGAGATGAAGGCATTTTTCAATACCGGTAAGAGAATTGATAAGGCAACTGGAAGATTAATCCTGGAAAAGATTGCAAACGCCTCTAGAACAAGAATTTCAGCTAGAACCCATAAGGATTTACAGCGTAGGAAAAATGCATTAGAGAGCTCATCACTGCCTACAAAATTATCTGATTGCAGATCAGATGAGGCTGAGCGGACTGAGTTATTTATTGTTGAGGGTGACTCTGCATTAGGAACCACAAAGGCTGCTAGAAACTCCGAGTTTCAAGCGATCTTGCCGATTCGAGGCAAGATTTTAAATGTTCAAAAAGCATCTTTGTCACAGATGTTGGAAAATAATGAGTGTGCATCAATCATTCAAGTAATTGGTGCTGGTAGTGGAAAATCCTTTGATATTAATGATGCTAGGTATGGCCGGGTAATTTTGATGTCTGATGCTGATGTTGATGGTGCCCACATCCGCTGCCTATTGCTAACACTTTTTAACTCTTATATGAAACCGTTAGTTGAGGCGGGCCGAGTATTTGCAGCAATTCCACCATTACATCGAATTGATGTAATTGGTGGCAAAAAAGGAGAGGTTCACTACACCTACTCCGATGATGAGATGAAAAAGGTTATTGCGCAGTTGAAAAAGGATGGTAAGCGATGGAAAGAACCAATTCAGCGCTATAAGGGATTAGGTGAAATGGATGCTGATCAACTCCGAGAGACCACAATGGATCCAGCCCATAGAACATTGCGCAGAATTACGATGAAAGATGTTACTAAAGCTGAGGCGATGTTTGAATTATTAATGGGCAATGAGGTTGCACCTCGTAAAGAGTTTATTTCCAGTGCAGATATTGATCGGGAGCGGATTGACGCTTAATCAATCGTAACGAGATCGAAGTACTCCTCTTTCCACAAATCCTCATCACCATCTGGCAAAAGCAATACCCGTTCTGGTTTTAACGCCTCCACTGCGCCAGCATCGTGGGAAACAAGAATTACCGCCCCTTGATACTCAGCAAGTGCACCAAGAATTTCCTCCCTGGATGCTGGGTCTAAGTTATTTGTTGGCTCATCAAGTAATAAAACATTGGCAGCACTAACAACTAAGAGTGCCAGAGCTAGCCGAGTGCGCTCACCACCGCTTAATACCTTCACTGGTTTATGAACATCATCTCCAGTAAATAGGAATGAGCCCAAGACATTTCTTGCCTCTGGCTCTCTAATATCTTTGGTGGCGCTAAGCATGTTCTCTAAAACTGAACGCTCATAATCTAAGGTCTCGTGCTCTTGGGCGTAGTAACCAATCTTTAGACCATGACCTGCCTCTACATGACCAGTGTCTGGATCTAAATCTCCAGCAAGGATTCGAAGTAATGTTGTTTTACCAGCACCATTTAATCCCAAAATAACTACTCTGGAGCCTTTATCAATTGCTAACTCAACATCGGTGAAGATTTCAAGTGAGCCGTAGGATTTAGATAGTTCAGCAGCAGTAATTGGAGTTTTGCCACAAGGTGAGGGAGTGGGAAAGCGGAGTTTTGCAACTCGGTCATTCTTTCGTACAGCCTCTAAACCGGATAGAAGTTGATCTGCTCTTCTAAACATAGCTCTTGCTGATGCCGCTTTATCCTTTTTTGCACGAAACTTTTCAGCTTGCTTTTGTAGTATCTCTGCCTTCTTCTCAGCAATAGCACGCTCTTTCTTCCTTCTGTGCTCATCCGCCTCGCGTTGCTGAAGGTAGTTTTTCCAAGTCATGTTGTAAACATCGATAACGTTGCGGTTAGCATCAAGGTAGAAAACCTTATTAACAACAGTTTCGATTAAATTAACATCGTGGGAGATGATTACTAAGCCACCTGGGTATTTAAGTAGAAATTCACGCAACCAAACGATTGAATCAGCATCTAAATGGTTGGTTGGCTCATCCAAAATAAGTGTTTGCGCACCTGAAAAAAGTATTCTGGCTAATTCAATTCTTCGGCGCTGACCACCAGATAGAGCGCTTAATTGCTGATCAAATAAATTATTTGGCACACCAAGGGATGATGCAATTGCCTCTGCCTCAGCTGCTGCGGCATAGCCACCTGCGGTTGAAAACTCATGTTCAACTCTGGTGTACCTCTCCATCGCTTTTTCTAACTCCACACCTTGTGAGCTTGCCATCTCCTCTTCAACAGCGCGCATACGCTTTGAGATTAGATCTAACTCTCTAACGGAGAGAATTCGATCAATCACACTGCCTTGATCCTCACCAGTTCTAGGATCTTGTGGCAGATAACCAATTTTCCCAGTCCGATTAACCGCACCACCTGCCGGCATAGTTTCACCAGCTAATACTTTTGCGAGCGTGGATTTACCTGCGCCATTTCGACCCACAAAGCCAATTCGATCTCCGTGATTAATGCGAACTGATACATCCTTAACTAGAAGCCTTGCGGCAGCGCGAAGTTCGAGGGCGTTGGTTGAAATCAAAGTTGCTTAGGCAACAAGGCGGGTGCGGCGAGGGGAGGCGTATTTCTTTTCAACTTCAGACAACTCCTCAGACACTTTAGCTTTGATGCTCTCCTCAGTTTTTAGGATTGCAGTTAAGGAGGAAATTGTAGCCTTTAATTCTTTGGCTTCATTTTCTAGTTCGATTTTGCTCATCTTGGTCAACCTGCGCAGCGGCATATCCAATATATATGTTGCTTGTTCATCACTTAACTTAAATGTTTTGATTAAACCAGTTTTTGCAACAGTTGCATCCTCACTTGCTCTGATCAATTTAATTACCTTATCAATATCAACAATTGCTTTGAGCAGGCCATCTACTAGATTTAATCGTGCCTGCGCTTTAGCTTTACGGAAGATAGATCTGCGCTTGACCACCTCAATTCGGTGATCAATAAAGACTTGCAGTAGATCCTTTAAGCCCAAAGTCAACGGCTTTCCATTTACTAGCGCCACTGCGTTGATGGAAAAGGCATCTTCCATCGGAGTAAGGCGATAGAGATTTTCTAAAACTTCAGCTGGTTCGTAACCATTTTTGATCTCAACAACTACTTTGGTGCCAGATTGACCATCAGATAGATCAACAATATCTGAGATACCTTGGATTTTTTTTGCCTTAACCAAGTCGGCAATCTTTTCAACAATTTTTTCTGGTCCAATGTTGTATGGCATCTCTGTTATTACTAATCCTTGCTTGCGGGCTGAGACCTTTTCAATAACCGCAGTTGCCCGTACCTTAAAGGAGCCACGACCACTTGCGTACGCCTCAGCAATACCTTCGGTGGCGGTTAAGTAACCACCTGTTGGAAAATCTGGCGCTGGCACAAACTTCATTAATTGTTTTAATGTGGCTTTTGGATTTTCCATTAAATGCTTGGCAGCTGCAATTACTTCACCTAAATTGTGAGGAGCCATATTTGTGGCCATACCAACAGCGATGCCAGTTGCACCATTTACTAATAAATTAGGAAATGCTGCAGGCAATACCTGGGGCTCCATAATTTGACCATCGTAATTTGCGCCAAAATTAACGGTGTCCTCATCGGATTCATCCACCATCAACATCGCCGATAGTGCAAGCCGTGATTCGGTGTAGCGCATGGCCGCTGGGCCAGAATCTAATGAACCAAAATTTCCATGACCATCGATTAGTGGCAGACGCATTGAAAATGATTGCGCCATACGAACCATCGCGTCATATATCGCACCATCACCATGTGGGTGCAGCTTTCCCATTACATCTCCAACAACTCGAGCAGATTTCACATGACCTTTATCAGGCCTGAGCCCCATGGCATTCATTTGATGCAAGATGCGGCGTTGTACTGGCTTTAAACCATCGCGGGCGTCGGGCAAAGCGCGGGAGTAAATTACCGAGTAGGCGTACTCCAAAAATGATTCAGACATTTCAGAGGCAACATCAATATCAATGATTCGGCCGGGATTCACACCAGCTTTAGGTGCTACTACTTTTGGTGTTTTTGCCATAGGCCGTATCTTGCCAATATTTCTCCATTTTCTTGTTCGCGACAAGCCCATTACTTAGTAAATTCTTGAGATAGGTATCCTTGCGCTATGAATACTGGGAAATCAATTGATCACTTTGGTTTATCCCACCTAATTAACTCAGTATTTTCAACATTAAATCTTGCTGGTACAACTGATTATTTATCCCTTGGCCAAGGACAGATGCGAGAGTGTTTGGTATTAATAGATGGCATGGGACAGGATGCAATTAATAAGTTTTCAGAACAATTTCCAATATTTGAAGATATTAAACAGGTAAAAACTATCTATACCGATTTTCCATCAACTACCGCTACGAGTATCTCAACGCTCGGCACCGGTGTGCTGCCTGGTATGCATGGCATGCTGGGCTACACAGTCAGAGTTCCTAGAAGTGATAATCGGTTACTTAATGCCCTCAAGTGGGATGAGCGGGTAGATCCAGTTATTTGGCAAAAAGTACCAACTATGTTTGAGCGGGCAGCGATTGCTGGAATTGCTGTTACTCATGTTGCTGCCAAAAGATATGAGGGCAGTGGATTTACGCAAGCGGCATTACGTGGCGCTAAGTATGTTGGCGCAAATAGTATTCAAGAGATGGTCACAGCGGTTCACCTTGCTCTGCAGCCACAACCATCTTTTGTCTATACCTATTTAAACAACTTAGATTCTGCCGGACATAGCGATGGGGTTGGATCTGATAAGTGGCTTACTGCATTTGAATATGTCGCTGAATTTATCGCCAAGCTAAAGCAATCAGCTCCTGCCGGAACACGGTTTTGGATTACCTCAGATCATGGAATGGTAAATAGCACCGAGCAAATAATTTTAGGACAGGATAATCAGCTGTTAGATAATGTGACATTAATTGGCGGTGAACCCAGGGCACGGCATATTTATATTAAGCCAGGTGCAGTGGCAGAAACCATTGCCCAATGGCAGGAGTTTTTTGCTCAGAAGGTGAAGATATTGAGTAGGCAAGATGCAATATCAAGTGGATTATTTGGACCGGTAGTCACCGAGGATTCATCAGATCGCATGGGTGATTTAATTGCGATCGCTAACAAAGATCTAATTTTGGTTGATCCTGCGCGAATCAAGGAGGAGACATCTATGGTTGGACACCATGGGGGAGTAACAGATACTGAGGTTGCTATTCCGCTGTTACTTACTTAGTCAGTATCTTTCTTACCAAACATAATGTCATCCCAAGATGGGATCTTAATTCTTTTAGTTACACCATCGCGCTGCGCCTCTTCATCAGCCTGCTCACTCTCAAGACTCTCATCAACTATTACTAATCTAGTTGGGGCATAGGGAGTTACATCTTCTCTGATCGAGACCAATCTTGGTGCTTCTGTTACTGGAACATTTCCGTAAGTTTGAACTGGTGTTTTTTGCTTAACCTCACCACCAATCCACCTTGCACCATCATCTTCAGCAGATAAGGCTCTTCGTCCTAAATTAAATAACCAAACTGCTTCACCTTTAGCATCCTCCGGAGAGCCATCACGAAGTGGGTAGTAAAGAGTTAGTCGCCAATTTCCATCAGGTGCGCGGTATGTGTTCCATTCGATGGTATTCATATCAACACCGCGGGGTGCAAGTTGATTAGAAACTGCGGTCTCAAGATATGGCGCATGAGGCTCTCGACGAATTTGAGTAGCAAGTGCCTGCGAAATAATAAAGGCTCGCTCTTGCAAGATGGGTCCGGCATAATTTTCTATTTTTTCAATTGACCAATCGGTGGTTCGGGAAATTGAATCCATAGATTCACCAGCTCGCAACCTTGCCTGCACTTCTTTTACCGTGGTGGTTACATTTTCTTGAAGATCTGAGACAGCTGCAAGCCGAGGTTGATTAACACTTGCCCGTAAACCATCACTTATTCGCAGGTGGTATTGATTTGCATTCTGATCAACCAACTCAAGATTGGCACCATCGGCAGATTTGCCAGTTAATCGCAGATCAGTTGGCTCGTTCATGAGAGTAGATTGCCACAATTTAACGGGGGGATAAATAAGCCACTCACGGAGTGCGGCATCTTTTCATGCTTAGATAACCCGGTGAGGGCAGAATTACTTAAGATTGCGGAATCGGCGGCACATTTAGCAGGATCGCATTTGATGAAGCGACCAGCTGCCTTTACTTTTACGGAGAAAAGTTCTGCTGTTGATTTTGCAACACAGATGGATCAGCAGGCAGAGGCGCTAATTGTTAAGCAAATTCTAAACCTTCGGCCAGATGACGGGATTATTGCCGAAGAGGGTAGTGCGAAAGAGAGTAAATCTGGAATAACTTGGGTGATTGATCCATTAGATGGCACCGTTAATTACCTTTACAACCTTCCGGGCTGGAATGTTTCAATTGCAGCCAAGGATAAAGATGGCGTAATTGTCGGCGTGGTTTTCGCCCCTAGTGTTGATGGGTTTTGGAGCGCGGTTAGGGGTGAGGGTGCTACCTATAACGGTGTGAAGATTAAATGCAATGAACCGGTATCACTTGATAAAGCTTTATTAGCAACCGGCTTTGCTTACGATTTAAATTTGCGAATTAGCCAAGGTGAGGCGATGGCTAAGTTATTGCCAAAGATAAGAGATCTACGGAGAAATGGCGCAGCAGCGGTTGATCTTTGTTATGTTGCGATGGGCGCACTAGATGGATATTTTGAAGCATCCTTAAAAGAGTGGGACCATGCAGCTGGTGGATTAATTGCAGTTGAGGCGGGTGCGGTTATCTCTGGCAGAGGTGGTGGAGCACCAAACTCTGATTTGGTGGTCTGCGCTGGACCCGCCCTGCATGCTCAGCTTTTACCGCTGATTTGATCTCAAATTGATCTAATCACCCCTGCTGTGGCAGGATACGCACTTAGTAAAAAAATCTTGATACCGATAAATTTAATGACTAGGACAAATTATGAACGTGTTAGATGCTGTAGATGCCGCCTCATTGCGCAAGGACATCCCATCTTTTCGTCCTGGAGATGAATTAAAAGTACATGTAAGGGTTATTGAAGGAGCGAAAAGTCGTATTCAGGTTTTCCAAGGTGTAGTTATTGCACGATCTGGTTCTGGAATTCGTGAGTCATTTACCATCCGTAAAATCTCATACGGTGTTGGAGTTGAAAGAACTTTTCCAGTACATACCCCAGTAATTGAAAGAATTGAAATTATTCGTCACGGATCAGCCCGCAGAGCCAAGCTTTACTACCTACGTAATCTTCGTGGCAAGGCAACAAAAATTAAAGAGCGTCGTGGCGCTGATGGTGAAATTATTATTGAGCCAGAGTATGTGCCACCAGTAGTTTCCAAGAAAGTTTCAGTTCCAGAGGTTGGCGAGGCGGTAGCAGTTGTTGCCGCAGCTTCCGCAGTTGCTGAAGAGGTAGCACAAGCACCAGAGGTAACAACTGATGCGCCAGCTGCCGACGCCACAGCAAGCGAGTAAAAATGATTGACGAAGCATTAGAGCATTTAGTAAAAGGGATTGTTGATAATCCAGCTGAGGTTGTAATCGCCGAAAAGAATAATCGTGGCGGAACAACTCTTGAAGTACGGGTTCATCCAGATGATATTGGCAAGGTAATTGGTCGAAATGGGCGAACTGCTAAGGCACTTCGAACCGTAATTAGTGCACTCGCCGGCCGATCAGTTCGAGTTGATTTAATCGAGGCAGACGAGGTTCGTTAATTTGCAACTTGTCGTAGGTCGCATTGGCCGCGCACATGGTGTCCTTGGTGAAGCAACAATTCAGGTTCAAACTGATGATCCAGATGTGCGCTTTAAGGTCGGAAATAAACTTAACTTAGATAGTGGCAAAGAGTTAACGATTCGATCAGCCCGTTGGCACAATCAAATACTTCTTCTAGCCTTTGATGGCGTAGTTGATCGAAACCAAATTGAGGAGCTCAGAGATCAAATGATTTCTGCAGAGGTTGATATCACCTCACTCGCACCAGGTGAGTATCACTATCAGCAATTATTGGGTTGTCAGGTATTCCTTCAGAGCAATGCCTTAATTGGTGAGGTTGATGAGATAGTGAAGTTACCAGGTCAAGATCTATTATCAGTAGACAGAAATGGCAAAAAAGTGCTAATCCCGATGGTAAAAAAGATTATTATTTCAATTGATGTGTTAACTAAAAAAATTGTGGTAGATCCACCGGAGGGGTTATTAGATGTTACAAATTGATCTAATCTCTATCTTTCCAGAGTACTTAGCCCCCTTGAAATTATCTTTATTGGGCAAGGCGGCTGATAAGGGTTTGCTGCAAATAAATATACATGACCTACGTGCTCAAACTACGGATGTTCATCATTCAGTGGATGACACTCCATACGGCGGTGGTGCAGGGATGGTTATGTCGGCTGAGCCTTGGGGCAGCGCCATTGATCAAATAACTAATGACCAGGATCAGGTTGATTTAATAATTTTGACTCCAGCTGGCAAAAAATTTGATCAGAAAATGGCGGGAGAGTTTGCCATAAAGAAGCATTTGATATTTGCCTGCGGTAGGTATGAAGGAATTGATGCCAGAGTCGGTGAATATTATGGGGCTAAAAAGAATTTCACTCTCCACGAAGTTTCCATTGGTGATTATGTTTTAGGTGGTGGTGAGGTTGCAGCCATGGTGATTATTGAGGCAACTGCAAGATTGATTGCCGGTGTGATTGGAAATCCAGATTCCTTAAAGGAGGAATCACATTCAATTTCTGGAAATAATGAAGAGTTATTAGTTGAGTATCCAAATTACACAAAGCCAGCAATGTGGCGTGGACTTTCGGTTCCAGAAATTTTGCTCTCCGGAAACCATGGGCAGATAGCTAAATGGCGTAAAGCACAGGCTGAGCGTCGGACACAGCAATTAAAAGAGGAATAATCCCGACACACCCAGCGTTGATTAGGCACATGCATCTCTTATAGGGGATTATCCGCCCAGTTGGAGTAATAGCTACTCTAAAGAAAAATGAATTAGTTTTACTTGTTTTAGGTAGAGGGAGGTGAGCGATGGCAACTGATTACGATACCCCCAGAAAAACCGATGAAGAGTTACATGAAGAATCACTTGAAGAGTTAAAAGCTAGAAGAGCTGACGCACAATCTGGCCAAGTTGATATTGATGAGGCTGAAGCTGCTGAAAATCTTGAGTTACCAGGTGCAGATTTGTCAGGTGAAGAGTTAACGGTAAAGGTAGTACCAAAACAAGAGGATGAATTCACCTGCTCTCGCTGTTTCTTGGTGAAACATATTAATCAAAAAGCCCGTGGTGAGGGTTTGAAAGCAGTATGCAGAGATTGTGATTAATTTAGTTTAGCTGCAAGTAACCTTGCTTTTTTGCTGGAAACCAACCAATAAGGGGTTGGGTCATTTTTATCATTTAATTCAATCTTAACTCCGGTAGTAACCCAAAACCTTGTGGCATTAAATGCTGCTGGATCAGAGTCTGGCCCGCGTATTTTAATAAATTGGTTCCTATCTAGCACACTTACTTTTTTTATGTATTTGCATTGAATTTTGGCGTCCCCGATATATAGCCACTCATTGATCAAAACGATTTCAAGAGCCGTTTTTTTAGCAGTATAAATTAATGAGATAAAAATTAGTAGTGAGATAATTGTGGCGCTTAGATGTCCAAATGGCGCCCAGATAGTTAGATACATTGAGCCAACCATCACCGCTAAAAAAGCCCAAAGCCAACTTGGCCAATTAATTCGCTCGGCAAATTCAGATTTTGAATTAGATCTAGCCATAGGATTAAGGATACGCTCTGCCAATGAGTCGTATTGCATCCACCACTCCACCTGCTGATGCGGTAATGCCAGTAAGACATTTAAAAGCCCCTGCGATTGGTTCGCAAATTCCTTCACATTTTGGTCATTGTTTTGGTTGTGGTGAATTACACAAAACTGGTTTACACCTAATTGCGATTGCTGGTGAATCTTTAGATTTAACCGCGAAATTTACGGTAACTGAAAATCATCAAGGCGCACCTGGACTTGCGCATGGTGGTCTACTTTCACTTGCATTTGATGAAGCACTTGGTAAATTGATGTGGCTAATAAGGACTCCAGCAGTAACCGGCAGATTAGAAACTGATTTTCTTTTACCAGTACCTATGGGAAGAACCCTTTACATTGATGCCAGAATTACTGGGCAAGCAGGTAGAAAGATTTACACCCAAGCTGAAGGACGCTTGGATTCAACTTCTGGTGAAATCGCGGTGAGAGCCTCGGCATTATTTATTGCAGTACCAATGGAGCATTTTATTAAGAATTTAACTGATCAATATAAAGATCACTTAGTTAAGCACCCAGAGCTGATGGCATTTGTTGATCCAGATTTTGATATAAATCCATGACCGAGGTATTAATTAAACGGCTCGATCCCACAATGCCGATGCCTTCATATGCAAAGGGCGGGGATGCTGGAGCAGATCTTGCTACCCGGATTGATTTCACCATAAATCCAGGGGAGAGACTATTAATTCCGACCGGCATAAGTATTGCTTTGCCTAATGGTTTTGTAGCACTAGTGCACCCAAGATCTGGGTTGGCAGTAAAGCATGGGATTTCAATGGTGAATACTCCTGGCACAGTTGATGCTGGATATCGCGGTGAGCTGCAGGTAATCCTGATCAACCATGATTTAACCAACCCGGTTTCATTTAAAAAAGGTGATCGCATTGCGCAATTGGTAATCCAGAAAGTAGAACGAGCTGAATTTATTGAGGTAGCTCAGTTACCTGGCTCTGAAAGAGCAACAGGTGGGTTTGGATCAACTGGATCATGAGCTACCAAGGAGATAGCGAAGACAAGGACAAGGTAATCAATGCTTTGGGCGGTAAACGTGGCTTAATAGATTCAGGACTTCCTGCTTTGGTTTTTTTAATAGTTTTTAACTTATCAAGTCGAGATATAAATACTGCCATTTATGCTGCCGTTGGATTATCAATTTTTTTAACTGCAGCGCGCTTGCTAAAACGAGAGACTGTGCAGCATGCATTTTCTGGCTTAATTGGTGTGGCAATTTGTGCAGTAATTTCCAAGCGAAGTGGCAGCGCTGCTGATTTTTATTTACCAGGTTTATGGATAAATGCAGGGTATGGATTGATGTATACGGTGACTAACTTAATTAAGTGGCCAATATTGGGCTTAATGCTGGGACCCATTTTGGGAGAGAACTTAATGTGGCGCAAAGATCCAGCTAGATTAAATGCTTATATAAAGGCGGGGTGGTTATGGGTTGGTATGTTTGTTGCCAGATTACTTATTCAATACCCGCTCTATCAAAGTGGAAATGTGAACGCACTTGGCACCGCTAGATTGTTTATGGGATATCCACTATTTATTTTGACCGCTTGGGGCACTTGGCAAATTCTAAGAAAAACTCCAACAACGAAAATAAACTAAATAAAGCAAGCCTTTAACTGAGCTTCAGCTTTGGCTGATGCCACAAAAAGTAGTTCATCTCCTGCGGTGAAGACATCATGTTCTTTAGGTGTGAGCACATGACCATCTCTAACAATGGCTGCAATACTGGCATCCTCTGGAAGTACTACCTCACCGACGGTCTTTCCGCAGCAGGCGGCTGTATCTGGCAAAGTTATCTCTACTAAGTTTGCTTCACCTTTTCTAAATGAAAATAGCCGGACTACATCGCCGACACTTACTGCTTCCTCCACCAACGCCGAGATAATTCTTGGGGTAGATACAGAAACATCAACACCCCAGGCGGAATCAAACATCCATTCATTTTTTGGGTGGTTAACTCGAGCCACCACTCTTGGTACGCCATACTCAGTTTTCCCTAAAAGTGAGGCAACAAGGTTGACTTTGTCATCACCCGTTGCGGCGACTAAAACTTGGCAACTATCTAGCTTGGCCTGATCTAATGCGGTAATTTCACAGGCATCAGCTAATAACCATTCAGCACTTGGAACTGAATCCATTTTTAATGCCTTTGGATCCTTATCTATCAGCAGTACTTGATGACCATTTTCCAGCAACTCTCGTGCGATAGCTCGGCCCACATTTCCTGCCCCAGCGATTGCAATTCTCATTTATCACCTGCTGGTGATTTAGCTAAAGTTTTTTCAGTATTGGAAATCTGTTTCTCTTCAATAAGTAGATGGACAAGATCTCCCTCTTGTAGCACCGTGTGTTCATCTGGCAGCAAGGCTTCACCTAATCGGGTTATAAAGGCCACTCTAGCTTTCGTATTTTTCTCAATTAGAAAGACTGGCTCGCCATACCAATCCTTATGCAGGTTTACCTCAACTAATTGCACACTTCCAGTTGCATCACGCCACTCAGATTTTGTGCCATCAGGGGCAAGTCTTCGCATAATTTGATCGGTGGTCCAAAGTACGGTGGCTACCGTCGGAATACCAAGTCGTTGATAGATTTCAGCTCGACCTGGATCATAAATACGAGCAACAACATTTTTCACACCGAAATTCTCTCTGGCAACACGCGCAGCTAAAATATTTGAGTTATCGCCATTTGATACTGCCGCAAATGCATCTGCCTTTTCAATCCCAGCCTCTAATAGTGTGTCTCGATCAAAGCCCACTCCAGCAACTGTGCGACCATTGAAATCAGCTCCCAGCCTTCGGAAAGCTTCGCGATTTTGGTCTATCACCGCGACGGTGTGACCAGCCTTTTGTAGATCTACCGCCAAGGTGGAGCCGACTCGGCCACAACCCATAATTACTACGTGCACAAAGTACAACTTACACCCATAGGCTCACTCCTATGGAATTGAACGCTCAGGAGCGGTTAAAAATTGGCCAAATAGTTGAGCTCCAAATTGGTCCGATCGCACATGGTGGACACTTTGTTGCACGTTATAACGGGCAAGTTATTTTTGTACGACATGGCATTAGTGATGAATTGGTAAAGATAAAAATAACTGCTGTTAGCGCAAAAATTGCGCACGCAGATGTTGTTGAGGTAGTAACTCCATCACCTGATCGAGTTTCACCGCCTTGTATATATGCCGGAAGGTGTGGAGGTTGCGATTTCCAGCATATTAACATTGAAAAACAGCGGGATTTAAAAGTAAGTATCGTGAAAGAGCAATTTTTAAGAATCGGGAAAATAGATCTAGATCTGCTTGGGATTGATCTAAAAATTAGTGCGGTGGAGCCAGTTGATGGACTTCACTGGCGAACTCGTATGGATTTTGCAGTTTCTCCTAACGGCCAAATTGGATTTTTTGGAGCCAGAAGTAATGAAGTAGTTGAGATTAAAGATTGCCTAATTGCTGATTCCAGAATGGATGTTACTGGGTTAGCAAATCGTAATTGGAAATCTGATGCCAGGGTTGAGGTTGCGGTTTCGAGCACAAATGAGGTTTCAGTGATGAGATCGGGCAGAAGTATTAGTGGACCCACTCAAATTGTTGAACAGGTTGGTGGCAACTCTTTTAAAATCGCACCTAATGCTTTTTGGCAAAGCCATAAGGCGGCTCCGGTTGAATTAGTTAAAGCTGTGATGACGTTGCTTGAAATTAAGAAAAATGATCACATCTGTGATCTTTACTCAGGTGTTGGATTATTTGCAGCAGCACTTCTCAAAGAGGTTAGTGATCTAGGTTTTGTTACCTTAATCGAGAGTGATAAAACTGCTGTGGCAGATGCCAGGCGTATATTTGCCAACAAGCAAAATGTGAAGATTTTGCAGGGCCTGGTCGCACAACAGCTGCCAATTGTTAAGCGAGCAGATTTGATCTTGCTAGATCCACCAAGAACTGGAGCTGGTGAGGTAGTAGTTAAACAAATGGTTAAATTTGGGCCAAGGAAAATACTTTATGTCGCATGTGACCCTGCCGCGTTGGCTCGAGATGCTAAGACATTGGCAGAAAGTGGTTATAAGTTGGATCACATCCAAGCCTTTGATCTTTTTCCAATGACTCAGCACATAGAGTGCGTGGCTAGTTTTTCGCCAGTAACAAGATAGGATTAGCGTAGAAATAGGTGAAAAGGGGTTTCAGGCGTTGAGTAAGAACTCATTTAAGGCCAAAACCACACTAGAAGCAGCCGGAAAGCTTTATGAAATATTTGATATTACAGCTTTTGCGGAGGCGAAGAACTTACCGTTTAGTTTAAAAATACTTCTTGAGAATTTACTTCGCACCGAAGATGGTGCAAACATCACTGTTGAGCAGATAAAAAAACTTGCGAATTGGGATCCAGCAGCTGAGCCTGATACCGAAATCCAATTCACGCCCGCTCGGGTGATAATGCAGGATTTCACAGGTGTGCCTTGCATCGTAGATCTGGCAACCATGCGGGAGGCAATAGCAGATTTAGGTGGCGATCCAGCAAAGGTGAATCCACTATCACCGGCAGAGTTGGTTATAGACCATTCGGTAATCGCAGATCTCTTTGGCACCAAAGATGCATTTGAGCAGAATGTTGATATTGAATACCAGCGAAATAAAGAGCGATATCGCTTCTTGCGGTGGGGACAAAGTGCTTTTGATGAATTTAAAGTAGTTCCGCCTGGAACTGGAATTGTTCACCAAGTAAATATTGAGTATTTAGCTAGGGTAGTAATGAGTAGAGAAGTGGCTGGAAAATTGCGAGCATACCCAGACACAGTGGTCGGCACCGACTCTCACACCACCATGGTTAATGGCTTGGGGGTTTTAGGTTGGGGTGTTGGTGGCATCGAAGCAGAGGCGGCATTACTTGGCCAGCCAGTATCTATGCTAATTCCAAAAGTAGTTGGCTTTAAATTAAATGGGAAACTGCCAACTGGGACTACCGCGACCGATCTAGTTTTAACAATTACCCAAATGCTTCGAAAGCATGGCGTGGTTGGAAAATTTGTTGAGTTTTACGGTCCAGGAGTTTCGGCTTTGCCAATGGCGAATCGCGCAACTATTGGAAATATGTCGCCAGAGTATGGATCAACTTGTGCGATATTTCCAATTGATGAGGAGACAATTCGCTACTTAAAACTAACTGGGCGCAGTGCAGATCAATTAGAGTTAGTGGAAAAGTATGCAAAGGTTAATGGACTTTGGCATGATCCAGCTGCCACACCAAGATACTCTGAAAAGCTTGAATTAGATCTAGGCACTGTTGTGCCATCAATCGCGGGTCCAAAGCGACCACAAGATCGAATATCACTTCAAGATGCAAAGAGCGCGTATCAAAGTGTGCTACCCACATATTTCACTGATAAAACTAACAAAAATAAGATTGATGTGAAGGTTAATGGCAAATCTACGACGGTAGCTAATGGCGATGTGGTGATTGCGTCAATTACCTCTTGCACCAATACCTCAAATCCATCGGTAATGATTGGTGCAGCTTTGCTTGCTAAAAAAGCGGTTGAAAAAGGTTTAAGTAGTAAGCCATGGGTTAAGACAACTTTAGCTCCCGGTTCAAAGGTGGTCACTGATTATTACGATCGAGCAGGGCTAACCCCCTATATGGAAAAGCTAGGTTTTAATTTAGTTGGATATGGTTGTGTGACCTGTATTGGAAACTCAGGTCCGCTGCCAGTAGATATCAGCAAGGCAATAAATGAAAATGATTTAGCTGTTTCGGCGGTACTTTCTGGCAATCGAAATTTTGAGGGAAGAATTTCACCCGATGTAAAGATGAATTACCTAGCCTCCCCACCATTGGTAGTTGCCTATGCATTGACCGGCTCAATGAATCATGATTTTGAAAAAGATCCGATTGGAAATGGCAGTGATGGCAAACCGGTATTTCTTAAAGATATTTGGCCAACAACAGCTGAGATAGATGAGGTGGTGGGATCATCAATTTCATCAGAGATGTTTAAAAAGGATTACGCCTCAGTTTTTGAAGGTGATAAAAGATGGAAATCACTAGATACTCCAACTGGGAAAACTTTTGAGTGGGATGCCAAATCAACTTATGTGCGAAAGCCACCCTACTTTGATGATATGCCAGCAAAACCAAAGCCGGTAACAAATATTGCAGGTGCTCGAGTTTTAGCTGTACTTGGTGATTCAGTAACCACCGACCATATTTCACCTGCTGGAAATATCAAGGTTGATTCACCTGCTGGAAAATACTTGGCTGAAAACGGAATTGATCGAGCAGATTTCAACTCTTACGGATCAAGACGTGGAAATCATGAGGTAATGATCCGGGGTACCTTTGCCAATATTCGCCTTAAGAATCTACTGCTTAATGGAGTTGAAGGTGGTTTTACAAAAAACTTTATATCCAATGGTGTGCAAACAACTATTTATGATGCATCTCGTGCTTACATAAATGCCAATGTACCTCTGGTGATATTAGCCGGGAAAGAGTACGGCTCTGGCTCATCCCGAGATTGGGCAGCAAAGGGAACTGCATTGCTTGGAGTGCGAGCAGTAATTGCGGAATCTTTTGAAAGAATTCATAGATCTAATTTAATTGGTATGGGAGTGCTGCCATTGCAATTCTTAGATGGACAAAGCACCACCACTCTTGGATTAGATGGCAGTGAGGTATTTACTATCACCGGTGTTGATCAATTAAATGATGGTCAAACCCCGAAAGAGGTTGAGGTAATAGCCGGAGAGAAGAAATTTAAGGCAAAATTGCGGATTGATACACCAGGTGAGGCAGATTACTATCGCCACGGCGGGATTATGCAGTACGTATTACGCTCGTTACTAAGCAAGTAGATCGTAAAAATAAGTAAGTACCCTTTAAACTATACCCATGTTGGAACAGATTAAATCCCCAGATGATCTAAAAGGGCTTTCAGCTGAGCAATTAACTCAATTATCATCAGAAATACGCTCCTTTCTAATTGAACAAGTTTCAAAGACTGGTGGGCACCTTGGACCAAATCTTGGCGTGGTGGAGTTAACAATTGCAATTCACCGAGTATTTAAATCACCAAAGGATGTAATTGTTTTTGATACTGGCCATCAAAGTTATGTTCATAAATTGCTAACTGGTCGTATGGCTAGTTTTAGCAAACTTCGTCAGCGAGGTGGCGCAGCTGGCTATCCAAATAGAGGCGAGAGTGAGCATGATGTAGTGGAGAACTCTCACGCCTCAACAGCACTGTCTTGGAGTGATGGAATTGCCAAAGGATTTTCCTTAACAAATCAAAATGATAGAACTGTAGTTTGTGTAGTTGGAGACGGTGCATTAACTGGCGGTATGAGCTGGGAGGCGTTAAATAATATTGCAACAAATGAAAAGGAAAAATTAGTAATTATTGTCAATGACAATGAACGATCTTACTCACCAACAATTGGTGGATTGGCAACATATTTATCCACCCTTCGAACCACAAGTGGCTATGAGAAGTTTTTGGATTGGGGCAAAGGGGTGTTGGAGAAGACACCAGTTGTGGGAGGTCCGATATATGAAACTTTGCATGGTGTGAAAAAAGGTATTAAGGATATTGTCGCCCCCCAAGGAATGTTTGAGGATTTAGGTCTTAAATACTTCGGCCCAGTTGATGGTCATGATATTGGCGCAATCGAAAAAGCTTTAAAGATTGCTAAAGATTTTGGTAGACCAGTTTTAGTTCATGTGATCACCGAAAAAGGACGCGGACATGCACCTGCAATAAATGATGAGGCAGAGAAGTTTCATGCCGTTGGGGTGGTTGATGCTGAGACTGGGCAGCCATTGAGTAAAGCGGGTAAGAGTTGGACCAGTGTATTTTCTGAGGAGTTAGTAAAGATTGGCGTTGAAAGAACAGATGTTGTTGCGATCACCGCAGCCATGATGGGGCCAACCGGATTAGATAAATTTGAGAAGGCGTACCCAGATAGAACCTTTGATGTGGGAATTGCCGAGCAACATGCGGCTACCTCCGCGGCTGGTATGGCATTTGCTGGTCTTCATCCAGTGGTTGCGGTTTACTCCACATTTTTAAACCGAGCATTTGATCAATTATTACTTGATGTTGCACTCCATAAGGCTGGCGTTACTTTTGTTTTAGATCGAGCAGGTGTTACCGGTGATGATGGGCCATCACATAATGGAATGTGGGATTTAGCCCTAACTGGCATAGTGCCAACTTTGCATGTTGCTGCCCCGCGCGATGGCCAGCGAGTTAAAGAGACATTGCGCGAAGCACTTGATATCAAAGATGCCCCTTCGCTCATTCGTTTTCCAAAGGGTGCAGTAAATCCAGATATTCCAGCTTTTGAAAGACGTGATGGCATTGATGTTTTATACCGTGGTGAGAGTGCCGATGTCCTGTTGGTCAGCGTAGGTGCTTTTGCCGCAATTGCGGTAGAGGCTGCAGCGCAGACTTATCGTGAAGGGGTAGGTGTGACGGTAATTGATCCAAGATGGGTTAAGCCATTGCCAAAATCCTTAATCACTATGGCCCAGCGATATAAAAATGTTGTTGTGTTAGAGGATGGAATCAAGCATGGTGGTATTGCCAGCACCATTTCAGAGATGTTTAGAGATGCACAATTAAATGTTCCGGTTCACTCAATTGGCTTACCACTTGAATTTTTGGAGCACGCCAAGCGAGCTGAGATTCTAGAAGATCTTGGAATAACCGTTCAAAGTATTGCGCGCTCGCTAGTAGCCTGGCACAGCAGCGCAGTATCAAGTGATGTTAAGGAAGAGATGCAACTGCCGGAGGGTGAAAACGAGCGCCGCAAACCGCTTCGCTAATTCCTTCTCGATCCAAATACGGCAAGATCCCACCTAAATGCATAGGCCAGCCTGAGCCAAGTAACATACAAATATCAATCTCTTGTGGAGTTGCAACTACTTTTTCATCTAGCATCATCTTTGCTTCAAGGGCTAAAGCTGCAAGGGCTCGCCTTCTAACCTGATCTGAGGTCGATGGTGAATTACCTTTTTCAAGCAGTGCTAAGGCAGCAGGATTGACAGTGTTCGCGCCGTTTGCATCCTTAATATAGAAAGTTTTGACACCCTCTTCTACAAATCTTTGCATGGTAGGTGAGACCTTATATCTTGGTCCTAGATTCTTATTTAAAGTTTGCGCAACATGCAAAGCAACGCCAGGGCCTACTAAGCCAAGTAATTCAAGTGAGGACATAGGAAAACCAAGGGGAGCCATTGCAGCATCTGCTACCTCGTATGGAGTCCCCTCATCAATTGCATCGGTTACCTCACCCATAAATCTAGTCAATAAGCGATTTACGACAAATGCTGGCGCATCTTTTACGATAACCATTGTCTTCTTCAGCTCTTTGCCGACATTAATTGCAGTAGCGGTGGTGGCATCATCAGTCTTACTAGTTCTTGCCACTTCTAATAGTGGCATCACCGCCACTGGATTAAAGAAGTGAAATCCCACTACCCGTTCTGGATGTTTTAATCCTTCACTCATCGCCTCAACTGATAAAGATGAGGTATTAGTTGCTAAAACACACTCTGGCGTAATGATTAATTCAAGATCTTTAAATAATTTCTGTTTAAGTGATAACTCCTCGAAAATTGCCTCAATCACAAAATCAGCATTGGCAAATACCTTTTGGTCAACTGAACCAGAGATATTTGAGAGCAATCTGGCAGCACCTTCAGGTGAAACTCGTTTTTTATCAACTAATTTTTGAATTTCACTTTTAATCCAGCTCAAACCCTTATCCACTCGCTCTTGATCTAAGTCGGTAATTACCACTGGAACCTTAAGATTACGAAGCATTAACAACGCCAACTGTGCGGCCATAAGCCCCGCGCCCACAACACCCACCTTGGAAACCTTTCTTGCCAGCGCAGGCTTTGGTGCTCCTTCAACCTTTTTGCGCTTTTTCTGAATTAAATTAAAAGCATATAAGGATGCACGAAGTGAATCACTCATTACCAGATCTGCTAAAACTTTAGTCTCTGCTGCAAACCCATCCCTTACTGAGTTGCTTTGAGCAGATTTAATTAATTCAAGTGCTGCAAGTGGTGATGGAATTTGGGCGCCACTATATTTTTTTGCAACCGCTGCTTTGCCGGTGGAGACAGCTTTTTCAAAACCAGCAGAATCCTTGCTGTAATCCTTACGTTCAATTTTTTTCGTTCCATTTAAAATATCAGCCACAAACTTAACTGAATTTTCTAAGAAATCTACCGGCTGATAAACCGCATCTACCACGCCCAGTGATAAAGCATCCTTTGCTTTCATCATGGTGTTGTTGTTTAAGGCATTGGCAATTATTACTTGCACCGCATTTTCAGGACCAATCAATTTTGGTAGCAATGTTGCCCCACCCCATCCTGGAACCAATCCTAAAAAGCATTCAGGTAATGCAGTAAATGCTGTAGAAGAGAGTGTGCGATAGTGGCAATTCAAGCCCACCTCCAAGCCCCCACCCAAAGCTAAACCATTTATAAATGCAAAGGTTGGTTTCTTACTTTCATACAATTTTAAAAACACTTCATGTCCAAGATCACCGATGGCAATTGCTTGGGATTTATCCTTCAAAAAAGACATTGCAGATAGATCAGCACCTGCTGCAAAAATAAATGGTTTACCAGTCACTGCAATCGCAACCGCTTCAGATTTTTGCGCCTCACCTATCGCCGATGCAAGTGATGCTAGGGAGGCTGCGCCAAAGGTATTAGGGCGGTTGTAATCAAGACCATTATCTAAAGTAATCAATGCTAATTTGCCGCTATTACCAAATGGTTGAAGTGATACTAATTGCAAAATCGCTTTGGTTACAACCTCATCAGGAGCACCAGCTAAGACTTCAGCCACTACTTATCGCCTTTGTAGTTTGGATTCTCCCAAATAACAGTCCCGCCCATGCCCAGACCTATACACATGGTAGTAATTCCATACTTTACTTCGGGGCGTTCTTTAAAACCATTTGCCAAATTGAGAATTAATCTCACTCCGGAAGATGCTAGTGGGTGTCCAACTGCAATTGCGCCACCATAAATATTCACTCGGTTGTCATCATCGGCAATGCCAAAGTGATCTAGAAATGAGAGTACTTGAATTGCAAAAGCTTCATTTACTTCAAATAAACCAATATCACCAATATCTAAGCCAGCTTTTTTCAACGCTTTAATGGTGCTAGGCACCGGTCCATATCCCATAATCTCTGGTTCAACACCTGCAAATGCAAATGAGATCATTTTTGCTTTGATCGGCAGATTTAAATCCCTCGCCTTACTTTCTGAAGCCAAGATTGCAGCTGTGGCACCATCATTTAGTCCGGCTGCATTTCCAGCAGTGACGCGGCCAGCTGGCCGAAATGGTGTTTTAAGAGCTGCTAGCGCCTCCAATGTTGTTTGTGGCCGAGGTGGTTCATCAACTGTTGCCATTCCCCAACCAAGTTCAATACTACGGGTGGCAACTGGAATTAAATCAGGTTGAATTTTATTTGCTGCATACGCTGCAGCAGTCTTTTGTTGCGAAGCAAGTGCATATTTATCAGCTCGTTCTTTTGTGAGATGAGGAAATTTGTCATGTAATCGCTCAGCGGTTGCACCCATCTGCAAAGCATCGGTATCAACTATTTTTTCAGCTAAGTACCTAGGATTTGGATCCATACCATCACCCATTGGATGATTTCCCATATGTTCAACTCCGCCGGCAATTGCTAGATCATAAGCACCCATATTTATGCCACCAGCGATAGTGGTCACTGCGGTCAGAGCGCCGGCGCACCATCGGTCAATTGAGTAACCAGGAACTGTATTTGGAATGCCCGCTAATATTGAAACTGAGCGGCCGATATTCATTCCCTGATCACCGGTTTGAGTTGCAGCGGCAATTGCTACATCATCAATTTGATCAATTGGTAGATTTGGATTGCGCTCAAGTAGGCCACGAATGCAGCGGACCATAATGTCATCTGCTCTGGTTTGAGAGTATAAGGAGCCAGCTTTACCAAACGGAGTTCTAACTGCATCAACTAAAACCACATTTGTTTTTGCGGTGGCAGTTTTACTCATAGGGCTAGGTTACTCGCCAGTAGAGTAAATGGGTAGTGGGGCAACCCCCTACTTAGACCAGTGTCTTTGCCTTTGCTGGCTTTGTATAAAGGCGAAGCACAATCGATAGATAAGCCGCCCAAAAGAAAAGCTGAATCCAAGAGGTATTTACATCAAAACCAATAGTGCCAGCAAGTACTGAGCCAGCAATAGAGTCCTTAGCCATTACAGATGAGATATCCCAAGCGTAAGAGCCATCACCTGGAATCCAACCAAGCTCTTGATACTCATGCACGCCATAAGAGAGCACACCCGCTGCCACAATAATCAGCGCAATACCAGTGATAGTAAAAAACTTACTTAGATTAAGTTGAATAGCTCGGTTATAGATTAGATAGCCCAAAACTACCGCCAGAGTTAAACCTAAAACTAATCCAACAGATGCTGAGGATGTTGCAGCGACTGTCTTGAAGTTTGTATAAACAAATAGCGCAGTCTCTAAGCCTTCACGGGCAACTGCAAAAAAGGCTGCAGCTGCAAGTGCTAATGGACCAGCAGAAAGGGCGTTATCGACCTTGCCATGCAACTCATCTCTTAAAGTTCTTGCTGCTCGCTTCATCCAAAAAACCATCCAGGTAACAAGGCCCACTGCCAAAAATGATGTTGTGCCAGCAAAGAATTGCTCACCGCGCTCACTTAATTCAGCTGAGGTGAAGGATAAAAACCCCCCCAGTGCAAAGCTGGCAGCAAGTGCCAGTGCCACACCGCTCCAGATTGGGGTGAGTAAATTTCTACGATCTGTCTTGACTACATATGCAACCAAAATTCCCACAATTAATGCAGCCTCTAGCCCCTCACGAAGGGCGATTAGAAAGGTACTTAACATAGTCTGAGCATAAACCCATCAAATTGAATTACGCAACTTAAGTGTTGCGTAATTCCAATCACATTATTGCGCGGCCACATCAGGCTCAGATTCCACCTCAATTGGCTCAGGAATTACCACCGGCTCAATCTCAGACAGACAGGGGGCGATAATTGAGGTCACCTGTTCAATCTGCCAAGGGCGTGCGCCCATTTTTTCTAATTCACCTTTTACAAATCCTTCATACTTACTAATTTCAGTGGGCGGGTTTTGCCAACATATGCGTTTTACTAATTCTGGGGTAATTAAATTTTCAACTGGAATTTGTAGAGTTTGTGACAAGGTTGCTAATTGCAGTCGAGCATGGGTCAATCTGGCGTACCCAAGTGGATTCTTCTCCTTCCAAATTTTAATTGGTGGCAAGCTGGCAGATGGCACTCGAAATTCAGGTTGAGCATCTATTGGGGTGTTAAGGGCGGTGGTTAGTACCGATAACCAGCGATTAAAGGGCGGGGCCTCTAATCTGGTGCGCCAGCCAATTACTTTTGCTACCGCTTCAAGATTATCTGGTCGTTTGGTTGCTAGCTCCACTATCGCCTCATCACCTAAAACCCGTCCCGGGGCGATATCTAATTGCCGAGCTAGTTCATCTCTGGAAAACCAAAGATCTCGCACCACCGTCATAGTTAATCTGTCGCGCACCTTATGCATGCCAGAGGTTCTGCGCCATCGATCTGGTTTGGGAGCATCGACTACCTGATAATTCTCATAATTTTTAAGTATTGATGCAAAATCTTGTTCAGCCCAGATCAACTTTTTTTGTTCAACTAACAACTGCGCCACTTTATCTCTGATATCTAGCAAGATATCAACATCAAGTGCTGCGTAATTGATCCACTCAGATTTTAATGGTCTGATTGACCAATCAACTGCTGAGTGCTCCTTGGCCAAACTTAGTTCTAGCAAACTCTCAGCAAGTGGGCCGAGTCCAACTCGTGGACAGCCGGCAATTCTGGCGCCTAATTCAGTGTCAAAAAGTTTTTTAGGCCTTAATCCAACCTCTAATAAACAGGCAAGATCTTGCGTACTGGCATGAATCACCCACTCATATTCAGAAAAATTCTGATTAAATGATTGCCACAGCTTTGAATCTTTCAAGGGAATTGGATCAATCAGATGCAGCCCACCATTTTTACGATAGATCTGAATTAAATAAGCACGCTGACTGTACTTATATCCAGATGCTCGCTCGGCATCAACTGCAATTGGACCTTCTCCCTTTGCTAAATCTGTGATTACTTGCGCAAAGCCAGCTTCATCATCAACTACTGCAGGTGTGCCATGACGGGGTGCAAGTAGAGGAGTGAGCATTAATTAAAACTTCTATTTTTTGCCGGCGATGGAGGTAACACCTTGTGGAATTGGTTCCAGCCCAGCGCTGATTGCCAACAACTCAAGCCAAGCATTTACATGATTAATTAAATTATCGTTATTAGTCGGTGACCAAGAGGCGCGTATTTCAATCTCAGAGTTTTCATCTTTATCCATTAATTCGCCAAAGGATTGGCTTGCAACTCTGGTGACGGTGCCACTAGGAGCGGTGAAATCACATCCTTGTTTTTTTAATGATTCAATTAACCAAGCCCAACCAACCTCTGGAAGCAATGGATCAGATGCCATCTCGAGATCAATTGCAGCCCGAGCAAATGTGACGCATCGCCATTGCCCACCCCAGCCCTCTTGGCCAGCTGGGTCATGAAGTAAAACAAAGCGACCAGTTGCAGCATCCTCTAAAACGTCGGCAGTCATTGCCAATGAATGGGGTGCAAGTTTTTGTGGTGCTGGCACAGTTTCTAACATGATCTCACCACGCGGTTTAAGCGCCAAGATAGGTGCGGTTAATTGGTCAAAAGTTTTTTTCACTGACTCAGGATAAATTACAAGTAGATTAAGTAGGACTAGGCACGAGCAACCACTGATCAGATATTGCTAAATATCTAACCTATTTGACCATAGTAGGCTTCTTTAATGGCCGCATTACTAGCATTGCTTAGTTCAGCTCTTTGGGGAACAGCAGATTTTTTTGGTGGCAAATTGTCCAAGCAACATCCAGCAATTGCAGTGACTGCACTTTCTCAAGTATTTGGCTTGATAACTGGAATTCTGATAATTCTAATTAGCTCATCTTGGCTGAGCCCATCTTTGAGCTTTGATAATTATTTTTTATCAGGTGTATTAGCTGGCTCGCTAGGTTTTATTGGCTTAATCGCGTTTTATTCAGGCCTGGCAACTGGTCGTATGGGAGTTGTCTCACCAATCGCAGCACTCAGCGTATTAATTCCAATCACAATTGCATTCATTAATGGTGAAAAACCAAACTCGGCCCAAATGACTGGTATGGGAATCGCATTGATAGGTGCATTTTGTGCAAGTGGACCAGAGATAAAAGGCGGCATAACTATTAAGCCGTTGATCTATGCATTGATTGCGGCATTTGGTTTTGGTGGTGCAGTGGCCTTTATTGCTCAGGGCTCAACTTCAAGTGCCATCATGACAATGACCACCATGCGCTTTACCACTTTTTTGGTCGCAATAATACTTTTTGCAAAGTATAAATCCTTTGGTGGTTTATCTAGGAAGAATATTCCACTTTTAATTGGCATTGGCAGTGCCGATTTTCTTGCCAATTTATTGCTAGGTGTTGCAACTACCAAAGGTTTGGTATCCCTAGCAGTGGTGCTTGGTTCACTTTATCCGATCGTGACTGCTCTCCTTGCTTTTAAGATTTTGCATGAGCGATTGCACAAAGTTCAATATGTTGGTATAGCTCTTGCTATCGCCGGTATTGCCGTAATCTCAATCGGCTAATTTTTTATAGTACCGAAATTCACATGGTGGTATTTTCTCAGTAGAGATCAACTTGAAGGTCGAAGTTAGTTCAGCTATTGATATCTTATTGTCACCAGTTTTTTCTAGATTAATGCTTAGATAAAGCTGATCAATTAAGGACTCATCGATCATCTGCTGTAGAAGTTTTGGACCTGCCTCAACTAATACCCTGATGCTATCTTTACTATCCTGGGGCGGAAAATTATTACTTATCTCACTTATTATCTGTGTGGGATTCATTGTGAATTGTTTGGCTAACTGGTTTTTGGGTGTCAGCCTCACTTTGGAGTTTGTAAGAATATAAAGTGGGATGGGCGTTCGCTTATAAGGCTCACGTCTTGCAGTATTTCCGCCAATTAGGATCAAATCAGAGTCGGAGCGCAATTGATGAAACCGCCGTCTATCCTCCTCAGTTGAAAGTCCGATCGATGAACCGGCCACTGTAGTTGAGCCATCCTTGCCAACAATCAGGTTGGCTGAAGTCAATACTGATCTCATAGGTATGAAGGTTATCGACTGTCAGTGCCCACTTCTATCCTTTAGCCATGATCATCAATTGTGAAAGTTGTGTAATGCGCGATATCGCCTGTGGCGATTGTGTTGTCTCAGTGTTGTTGGAGATTAAGCCAGCTGCTGGGAAAAATGCTGAACTCAGCAATAAACAGCAGCTGGCCATTAATAATTTAGCCAAGTTCGGAATTGTCCCGCCACTTCGTTTTGATACCGGTGGTGAACAAAGTATTGCTCAGGGGTGATTACGCCTAAAACGGAGTGAATCTGGCAAAAAATAGATAATTCTCAGCACATTAAGCCTAAGTGAGGTTGAGTTAAGAAGGTTTTGGTGGCTAACCTTTCTAAATGAAATTTTCCCTTCGGGTGGCTTTCAGCCTTGTGATCACATCTGGGCTGCTAGCACCCACACCAGTAAGTGCTGCACCAAATTTGATTGAGGTGCAGGGGCGGGTGCGGGATTTGGAGGCGCAAGCAACAACAGCAGCTGAGGGCGCACAAGAGGCGAAGGTGCAATTGGCCAAGCTAAAGAAAACATTGGATTCTGTGCAACAGCAAGCAACTCAACAGGGCGCTTCGGTATCTGAATTAAATAAAAGTATTGGCGCAATCGCTGCCGAACAATATAAATCTGGCCCGCTTAGTAAATCTCTAGAGTTACTTTTTTCATCAAATCCTGGACAATATCTTTCGACTGCTGGCTCACTTGAAGCAGTGAGTAGACAAAAAACTAATGATTTAAAAAAGTTTTCCGTCGCCACCCAACGGTTAAATGCCACTTCCTTGACCCTCGCCGATAAGTTGGCTTTGGTAAAAGCGGCAGAGGCTAGATTTAAAAAACAACAAGATATTGCAAATGCCAAATTAGCAGAGGCAGAGGCTTTGCTGGAAAAATTGACTGCAGCTGAGCGAGAGCGGCTAGCAAAATTAAATGAGGATGAAGAAAATGCTGACCAACAAAGATCTTTGGCAGATGCGGGTAAGTACGCTGGTGTTTCAGGGCGCGGGGGAGTCGCAATCAAGTATGCGTTGGCTCAAATTGGTGATAAGTATGTCTTCGGCGCAGATGGAACCACTTACTGGGATTGTTCAGGCTTAACTATGCGCGCCTTTGGCGCCGCAGGTGTTTCACTTCCGCACTCTTCAAGGGCGCAGTATAGATATGGCAAGGCGGTGGGGAAAAAGGATTTGCAGCCTGGTGATTTAGTATTTTTTGGAAAACCAATTTCACATGTTGCAATTTACTTGGGGCCAGATCGAATGTTGCATGCACCTAGAAAAGGTAGCCGAGTGAAGATTGCTAACATGAATATGGGTAAAAAACCTTATATTGGGGCCCGACGTTTATAACGATAAAAAGGTTCTCCTAGTAACCAATGATCTTGGACCTCGTGCGGGTGGGATTGAAACCTTTGTCTTAGGATTAATAGCAGGCTTACCAAAAAATTGCCTAATCATCTATACCTCAGCCCAAAAAGGAAGTAAAAGTTTTGATGCACAATTGCTCGAAAAATATGGTGCCTTAGTAATTCGAGATCGGGCAAAGATTCTCCTACCAACTCCAAGAATTAGCAATCGGGCAGCGAAAATTCTTGCGCAGTACCAAATTAAAAATCTTTGGTTTGGCGCTGCTGCCCCTTTAGCGTTAATGGCAGGAAAGCTCCGCAGAGCAGGGGCTAGCAATATTGTGGCGTTAAGTCACGGTCATGAGATCTGGTGGGCTAGGGTGCCAATATTAAAGATGGCATTTCAAAAAATAGTTAAGAATATTGATCACTTGGGATACCTGGGCGACTACACAAAAAATGCAATTATGAACAGTTCAGGTGAGATAAGAAAGCAATCTGAAAAGTTTATGCAAGTTGCTCCAGGTATTGATACCAATCATTTCTCTCCTAAATCGAAAAATACTGAGCTAATTGCCAAGTATCAGCTGGAGGGCAGGCGGGTAATAGTTTGTGTTGGCAGATTGGTTCATCGCAAAGGACAGGACCAATTAATTAAAGCACTTCCCAAAATTCTAGAGCGATTTCCAGATGCAATTCTTTTGTTGGTTGGTGAAGGACCTACCAAGCAGATGTTGTTTAATACTGCAAAACAAGCTGGAGTATTGGCAAAGGTGATATTTACTGGAAAAGTTTCACATGCACAGCTGCCAGAGTACATACGTCTGGGAGAGGTATTTGCGATGCCAGTCAGATCTCGGTTTGCCGGACTTGAGGTTGAAGGTCTGGGAATTGTTTATCTTGAGGCAAGTGCTTGTGGTTTACCAGTTGTAGTTGGGAATTCAGGAGGCGCAGTTGATGCCGTCCTTGATCAAATTACTGGTGTGCTAATTGACAGTAGCAATATTGGTCAGATTGCAGATGCTGTCTCAAACTTATTAGCAAACCCAGATCAGGCAATACGAATGGGGCAGGCAGGTAGAGGATGGGTAATTGACAATTGGCAACTTAATTCTTGGTCTAAGAAATTTAACAAAATATTAATTGGTGATTAATTTATTTTCCATAGCGATACTCACAGCTTGAGCACGATTTGCTGCCCCTAGTTTGCGATAAATACTTGCCAAGTGAGTTTTTATTGTTGCTTCAGTCAAGAATAAGAGAGCACCAATTGCAGTGGCGGTAGCACCAGTTGGTAATAAGCTTAAAACCTCACTCTCTCGCTTACTTAATGCAAAATCTTTTTTAACAGGCCTTGCTTTAATTTCACCTGATTTCAAGAACTTACTCACACCATCTGCCACCGCATTAAGCACTTGAATTACCTGTTCAACTGGTGATCCCTTAGTAATAAATGCTAAGGCACCAGCCAATTTAACCTGCTCCAGCACCTCTTCATCATCGTGCATAGTGAGCACTACAAATTTACAAGTAGTGCCAAATTTAATTGCAGTTTTAATCAAATCAATTCCAGTGGCTGATCCTAAATTTATGTCGACCAAGGCAATATCTGGTTTATGAGTATTTAACATTGCAAGACCCTCATCAACTGAGGAGGCTTGGGCTACTACCTCAAATCTGCTGCCCGCCAGCGCTGAAGTCATCGCATCTCTTATTAGAGCGTGGTCATCAATTAAGACAATTTTCACATTTAGAGCTCAATTTGAATTGTAGTACCACTCTGCTTGGAATCAATTTTTAATTTAGCATCGATCATATTTAGCCGCTCAATAACACCAGTGATACCAAATGAGTTTGCCTTCGTAGAAACACCACCCATACCATCATCTGAAATAGTAATTATCTTGTCGGTAAGAGTTATCTCAATTTTGGAGCACCCTGAATGTTGCCGGGCATTTAAAACCACCTCACGAATGGCACGGAGTAATTCAAATTTTAAGCCAGAATCAACCTCAATAACACCAGATATTTGATAATCAATTTCACTGCCAGATAATAAAGTTGCAATCTGATCATCTAACTGCTGCTGAAAAGTCTTTAAATTTTCACTTCTTAACTCATAAATTTCATTTCGAACCTGGGTGATAATTCCACTTAGTGAAAATCTTAATTGCCGCAACAACCCCCGATTTGCGTTATCTAATTTATTATCACCAATAATTTGGTCGAGATGAAAACCAAAAGCGGATAACTCTTGAGCCAACCCATCGTGGAGCTCTCGAGCAAGTCGAGTACGTTCTGATTTAGGCGAAGAGTTCATCAATTTCGCGAGCAAATTGCTGCGAAACTACATGCCGTTTCACCGATAGCTTGGCGGTTAATTGCCCGCCAGGGATAGTGAAATCTACTGGCAGAATTGTGAACTTTCGAATTGATTCTGCGCGGCTTACTGCTTTGTTTGTTTCATCAACTGCGGTTTGTATAACAGATTGCAGGGTTGGGTCTTTTGCTAGATCAGCAATTGATGCGCCCTCTTTCTTGTTTGCCACTGCCCACGGCTTGATTGAATCGGGATCGATGGTAATCAAAGCTGCAATAAATGGCTTGTTATCACCAACCACCATGCACTGGCTGATCAACGGATGGGAACGAAGGCGATCCTCGAGAACAGCTGGTGCAACATTTTTTCCACCTGCGGTAACAATTAACTCTTTCTTACGTCCTGTGATTGATAGAAAACCTTGTTCATCTATCATTCCGATATCACCTGATTTGAAGTAGCCATCTGAGGTAAAGGTTTCTTTGTTTGCAGCATCATTTTGCCAATAACCTTGCATCACAATTGGCCCTTTGATTAAAACCTCACCATCTTCGGCAATCTTTACCGTTGTGCCAGGAATCGGCTTACCAACAGTTCCAACTTTGTGAGCTGAGGTTAAATTAAGTGTGGCACCAGCTGTAGTTTCAGTTAAACCATACCCTTCAAGTACTCGTATGCCGGCACCGCGATAGAAGTGTCCAAGCCGCTCACCCAAAGGTGCACCACCAGAAATTGCAGCTTCAACTCGGCCACCTAAACCATGGCGGATTTTTGCATAAACCAATTTATCAAATAAGCCATGTTGCAATTTTAGCAACGGCGATACTTTGTTTGAATCTAACGCTCTACTGTATGCAATTGCCACATCTGCTGCTTTACGGAAAATCTTTCCTTTTCCGCCTGCTTCAGCTTTTGCCTCTGCGCCATTATAAATTTTTTCAAATATTCGTGGCACTGCAAGTACGAAGGTTGGTTTAAATGAGCCTAAATCTTTCGGTAATTTTGTGAGATCGCTGCAATGGGCAAGATGTAATCCAGCGGTGAGCGATCCAATTTGGACCATGCGACCAAAAACGTGCGCAACCGGTAAAAACAAAAGAGTCGATCCACCAGGCTTTAAAAACAAATCACTGGCACCATTTACAACATTTGCGCACTCAGAGAGGAAATTTCCATGAGTTAGTTGCACACCCTTTGGCTTGCCAGTAGTACCAGATGTGTAAATCAAAGTTGCCAAAGTTTCAGGTTTTAATCCAGCCCGGCGCTTAGTTATCTCCGATTCACTTACATCTTTTCCTTCGTGGGCTAAGGTAGCAAGTGCGTTATAGGTGATATTCCAAATTTTCTTGCAGGCAGATGGCATGACTGGTGTAACTAATTCAACTAATGCTGGAGTTTCTACTATTACTGCTACTGCAGCAGAGTCAGTTAAAATCCACTCCACTTGTTCGGCGCTTGAGGTTTCATAAATTGGTACTGAAACCGCTCCGGCGTACCAAATCGCAAAATCTAAAACTGTCCACTCGTAACGAGTCTTTGCCATAATCGCAACCCGATCACCAAATGAAATACCGGCGGCGATTAAACCCTTAGCAACCGACTTAATCTCCTCCTCGTACTCTTTCGCGGTAACTGGTTGCCAACCATCGCCCATGGGGCGAGAGACAAGCACACGCTCTGGTTCAAAGTGAGCTCGCTCAGAGATCAGATTTGTTAGGTTGCCATCTACGGCAGCTGGGACCAGGGCTGGGATGAAGATTTGATTCATGCTCCCACGCTACTAGCAGATGGGAGATTGGGCTAGCAGGTGCAACCAATTAATTAGGAGGAGAGAAAAATAATCCTACTTAGCGGTAACCTAACCCCATGTCTGAGATATCCACCTCAACCATCACTATCGCCGCCACCGCTGATCAGGTCAGAGCTGCTTTATTTGATATTGCAAATTACCCCTCCTGGTCAACCTCGTTCAAAGCGGCAAGTGTGTTGGCAAGTGATGGTCAGGGCAGGCCAACCCAGGTGAAACTCACAGTAGATGCCGGGGCGTTGAAAGATAAGCCAACTTTAAATTACGACTGGTCTGCGTATCCAGATCGTGTTGATTTCTCGTTAGAGGATGCAGATCTTCTAACCGAAATGAGTGGTGCGTATATTGTTAAAGATAATGGCGATGAAACAGAGGTAACCTTTGAATTAACTGTGGCACTTTCAATGCCCGTGCCACCAACAATGCGGACAAAAGCTGAAAAATCAACAATTGATCTGGCTTTGAAACAGTTAAAGGAAAAACTGGAAAACTAATTGAGTACAACGATAGCCTCATCCGCACTTACTATTGGGATTGATATCGGTGGCACCAAGGTTCTAGGTGGTGTGGTCGATAGCAACGGCAAAATTATTGAATCATCGCGCAGAGCGACTCCAGCTACGGGTGGAAAAGAGTTGATTGCCACAATTGTTGAATTAATTAAAGAGTTAAGCGGCAAACATGAAATTGCTGGAATTGGTATTTGTGTAGCCGCATTAATCTCTGCAGATCAAGGCACAATCGTAGGAGCGCCAAATATTGCTAATTTGAGCCAATTAAACTTTGTTGCCGAGATCAAAAAAGTTTTTAATCTGCCAATAATCGCTGAAAATGATGCCAACGCAGCGATGTGGGCTGAGTATAAGTTTGGTAATGCAAAAGACTTTAATCCAGTCATATTCTTTATTATCGGTACTGGCATGGGTGGTGGCTTGGTTATTGATGGCAAATTATTTAGAGGTGCAAATGGAATTGGCGCAGAGTTTGGTCACATGATCGTGCAGCCAAAGGGAATTTTGTGTGGCTGTGGTGCCAATGGTTGTATTGAACAGTATGCCTCCGGCAGTGCATTAGTGCGATATGCCAAGGAAGCAATTGCATCAGACCCAGGTGCTGGTAAAGCGTTGCTAGCGGCAGTTGGTGAAATCAGTAATTTAACCGGAGAGATTCTCACTCAGGCGGCAAAAAATGGAGATCCGATTGCAATTTCGGCTTTTAACAAACAAGCAGATTGGTTGGGAAGTGCCTGTGCCTCCTACACATTACTGCTGGATCCACAAGCAATTGTGGTGGGTGGCGGAGTAGTGCAGGCTGGAGAATTATTTTTAACACCGGTTAGAGCTGCGATGGAGAAATACATGCCCTTTGCCGGAACACATTTGTTGCCGAAAATAATTGCTGCAAAATTTGGTAATGATGCTGGCGTAATTGGCGCAGCCGATTTAGTTAGAGGCTAGCCCCGTCCTCATAATCATCATCACTTCTTGCAGTTCGCCAAATTATGGTGGCAGCGCTGCTTAGATACCCCAGAATGGCTGGCCAAGGGCCAAAGATTTCAAAATCTGTAATACTAAATAACAGCAGGTAAAAACTACTGCCCACAAATAATGCGGCAGCCACCCGCTGCATCTGATCTAGCACAATCTTTTTGGGATTTGGCGGTATAAATCGCTCTGACTCTTCAATTCTTCCTAACTCATCTAGGTAGGTGGTTGGTGCTGATTGATCCAGAGATAATCCAGAGATTATTGATTCAAATTGTGCATCGACGATATCTGATTCATTAAACTCTGCTCCACGCTTTAATTTTCCGGACAGTACATCTTCAATAAAAATTTTACTTTCAATATTTAATTGCTGAGAGTCAAAGTCAATTGCCACATTATGGTAGGAATTTTCAAATACTACCTCTCTAATATCAACAGAAAATATATTATCAACAATAGTTTGTGAGTTTACGGGATCAACTGCGTGATCATTAATTGAGTAGGCGACCATAATTGGTAAATCAATCAGGTATAAATCTCGCTCTACCACTCGCCAAAATTGGCGCAGGGAGTCAAATGCCTTAAGTGGGATGCGACCATATGCATGTTTTGGTGGATTAGGAGCGGCAACATCTGTTGGACCTTTTTTAGTTGAAGGAATTAAATATTTTGCCAACGGAACTAACTTCATAAACCATCTGCGATCATGAATTGGGGTATTAAGCAGCATCAGCCCTTCAATCTGATTGCCATGAATCTGACACAACCTAAGTGCTAGGGTGCCGCCCATTGAGAAGCCAGCGATAAATACTCGCTCACACTTACCTTTTAACTCATTAAATGAAGTTTCAACTGCGGCATACCAATCCTGCCAACTCATTTCATTTAGCTCCTGCCAATTGCTGCCATGGCCTGGAAGTAATGGCGCACTGACGGTAAAGCCTTGTTGGTTGAAAAAATCTGCCCAGGGTTTTATCGCAACCGGTGTGCTGGTAAATCCATGCAAAACTAAAACGCCGATTTTCCCCCCAGAAAGGGTGAATCCTGCAGCATTTGGAATTGAATTCACGCTCAGATGGTGTCATAGATTCCCTTTGCCAGTAAATTAGGGGATATGGCATACCGGCTGTTGAAATCTTTTTTGATCCCACTTTTGATGTTGCTCTTTAGGCCAAAAGTTACTGGTCTTCGAAATGTGCCGACCAATGGTGCGGCAATCATCGCCTCTAACCACCTCTCTTTTAGTGACTCAATCTTTATGCCGGTAGTAGTCCCGCGTAATGTCACCTTTCTGGCTAAGAGTGAGTACTTCACCTCACCAGGCTTAGCTGGCTTTATAAAGAAATTAACCTTTATCGCTCTTGGTCAAGTGCCGATTGATCGCTCTGGTGGCAAGCGAAGTGAGGCGGCTTTATTAACTGGTCTGCGATTATTAAAAGAGGGTCGCTGCATTGGAATTTATCCAGAAGGAACAAGATCACCAGATGGTCGGCTTTATAAGGGACGCACCGGTATTGCTCGGTTGGCGATTGAATCTGGGGCGCCAATAATTCCAGTTGCGATGTTTAATACCGCTGAGATTCAACCAACTGGTCAGGTGGTGCCAAAGGTAAGACGAGTTGAGATGGTATTTGGTGAGGCTATTTACCTTGATGGTGATTCAACTGATCAAGTGTTACTTAGAACTTTGACTAATCAACTAATGGAAAAAATCGCCCAGTTATCCAAGCAGGAGTATGTACCTCACACCTACGCATCTGATGCGAAGGATGCGATCAAAAAAAGTAAGACAGATAACACTGAGTTTGATGAGGATGATGCCTAGATCTACCGCTACTTTGCACCAATGAAATCTCGTCGCTGGGTTAGGTAATTACACATATCGCAATTATCTTTTGCCGCTGGCATCTCACCGGTGACCACCGTAATAAAATCTGTCAGCCTAGTTGAAAGCGCCGCTGGGTTTCGAGTAATTGGCCGCCAACTATGTTTTAGCTTTAAACCAAATCCTTTGTTGACATCACCAGCTGGCTCTAATAGCGACCAGACTAATAAACCGATCAATGAAACTGGTTTGGGCTCACCAGTTGCTGGATTTTCCAGCGCAAATGCATACGCCTCAAGTTGTGGCTGATAAAGATCAGTTTTATCTGAATCCTTTGCCTGAAACTTGCAATCAATCACTCCGTAAGTACCATCTGCAAATTCAATCAAAAGATCATACTTGCCGCGGATTGCAAATTTAGAGTTGCTGCCATTAACTGGAATCAGAGCTGATTTAACCCAACCACCTAAGGAGGCTACTTTGCCAGCTGGCAAAACTGGTGCGATATCTGCAGTGGTTTTGGCGGCAAAGTAATTCTCTTGCATATTTGCTAGATCTCCCACTAATGGCATAAAGCCGGGTGTGCGCAGGCCATGGTTGTAATTAAGCCAGAGGCAGCGATGACAGGAGCCCCAAGAAAATGTTAAATCTGATGGTGAAATAAATTCACGTGCACTGCCAACTGCATTAGATGATGCCATTATTCAACTCGTTTCTCGTCGCACAGCCTTCTGTGCCGTATATTGGTTTTGTTGATGATAAGTCTGCCCCTAGCAACTGACATTGAGTGATATCGCCACGAGAAATTTAAGCGGTTAGCCAAGTATTACCGCTGAGGCGATGGTGAAGATGCCTAGAGCGATCATCACCACACCACCAAAGCGGCGCATAAAGATCAGCCTGCGCATATCTCCGGCAAGCCAGGCACGGATGGTGCCGGCTAAAATACCGTAGGTACCATCTGAGATCAGCGCGACAAGAGCGAAGATTGAACCTAAAAAAAGCAGTTGCGCGGTTAGATTGTTTTTACCTTGATCAACAAACTGCGGCAAGATCGCTGCGAAGAAGACTATTGATTTTGGATTTAATACCCCTACCCAAAAACCATTTTTAACTGATGTGAAAAAATTAGGTTTTAAACCTTCAGCAGATTGCATCCCCTGGGCATCAATTGCACTCGCCTTGATTGCCACATACCCCAAGTAGATTAGATAGCCACCACCAGCCCATTGAATTCCGTGATATAAAACTGTGGAGTTTTGAATTACTGGGCCTAACCCCACCGCCACTAAAACTGAGACTAGAAACATGCCAAAGGCGTTGCCAATTACGGTGGCGATAGCTGCGATTCTGCCCCAGGAGATTGCCCTGGCGATGGTGAAAAGCACTGATGGGCCTGGGGCCAAAATGATCAGAATTGTGGCTATTAGGAACTCCCAGAACCTGCTGGGGATGGCCTCGGAGATAAACACGCCCTGATTGTATGGGTTGCAGATATTGAGCTTTTCGGCTTAGATACTCGATAGTATCGATTCGATATATCTAGTAGATAGGAAACCTGTGCGCTCGCGTTCTGAGTCCTTGGAGTT